>Ga0213863_10000472_pt1 | contig 30818 bp, 28 predicted proteins | sample PICome_8_FD_160128 | JGI IMG/M metagenome (GOLD analysis project Ga0213863, IMG submission 160128) | Coastal seawater microbial communities near Pivers Island, North Carolina, United States - PICO497 | ecosystem: Environmental > Aquatic > Marine > Coastal | place: USA: North Carolina... | reverse complement strand
GTACATGGAGTACGCCCACATGGGTAAGTCACTAGAAAAAGTTACCAAGCCCGATGGTTCTCAAGTATGGGAACTCGTCGAACTGCGCGAACAGCAGCCTGAACCTGCACCGGAAGTATGCAAAGCTGTTCGTAAGCGCAAGCCTTCAAAGCCTGCGGAAGAAACCCCTACCTCTACTTTTGACTTCTGAATATGGAAGAGCACGTCATCCAGGAAACGCCCGTGGCGAGTCCTGACCAGCCCGTGGCTGCAGCCGACACCGCTCCACAGCAACAAGACCCTTCACTTGCTGTAAAAGCTGAATATGAAGCGCAACTTGCTGCATTAAAACAGCAGGCACTTGAAGCCGAGGAACGTTTCCAAGGCATTAAAGGCAAGCTCGACGATGTCTACAAAAAGCAGGACGACCAGCGCAAGAAAACGCTGGAAGACCAAGGCCAGTGGAAGGATCTTTGGGAAGAAGCGAACAAAAGCGCACAAGACAAAGACGCACGAATCGGCGAACTGGAACGTCAGTTAGCAGACATGAGGACCTCAAATGAAGAGGCAACTATGCGTACAAAAGCGTTGTCTGCAATTAGCCAAGCGGGCGCCATTAACGCCGAGCAGATGCTGCTACTCGTACAAAACAACCTTCATAAAAAGGACAACGGCGACGTTGTAATTTTGGACAAAGGTGTCGAACAGGATATTACTAACTACTTAGGCAACTTGAAGAACCCCGGTTCAGGTTTTGAGCACCACTTCAAGCCCAGCAGTGCTGCTGGTATGGGAGCTAAGCCCACACCGAATTCTGTTATTGCCCCTGGAATGCCCAATCCATTCAAGGCCGGTAGTATTAACATAACGAGACAAATGCAACTAAAAGCAGAGGAGCCTGAACTTGCAGCTGTGCTGGAAAGGGAAGCTTCTTTGTAGCCCCGGTGGGGCTTGTCTCCCCAAGTCCGTGGCTTGGACCCCGCACACACTTTTAACGTTGGTTTTCTAAGATGGCCGCACCATTTCAGAATTATTCCGGCGGTGTCCTGCTCGCGGACATCGTCAAGAGGAATAATCTCAGCACCTATGTGTCTGAGGCAGTAAAAGAGCGCAGCTTGTTTATCAAGTCTGGCGCTGTTGTTCGTAATCCTTTGCTGGATGCCCGCGAAGGCGGCACCCGCATCCAAGTGCCCGAGTTTAATCCTGTATCTCCAACAGAGGAGATTATGGACGGCACAGCTACGTGGGGCAGCAGCTCTGCTGGCTACTTGACGCCACAGAAGATCGGAACTGGCACCCAGATCGCGTCTATCTGCCACCGTGGTTTCGCGTATGCAGTGGACGACGTTGCAATGTTGGCAGCGGGCGAAGACCCAATGCTTCACATCCGCAACCAGCTTGCCGATGCAATCAACAAACTGAACAGCGCACGTCTGTTCTCGCAGCTTGCCGGTTTGTTTGGCACAGCATTGTCTGCCCATTCTTTGGACAAGGCAATTGGTGCAACCAGCGGACAAGGCGAAGCCAACTTCCTGACCGCAGCCAATTTGGCTGAGGCCCGCGCTGCTCTTGGCGAGCGTGGCGATGAGCTGGACACCTTGATTGTTCACCCAACTGTTGGTTTCTACCTGTATCAGGTCGGCCTTCTTACCTTCAGCACCTCTGCACTGGCCGCTTCTGGCGCCGTGACCTGGGGTGGTGGTGGCGTTGGCGTTGGCGCACGCAGCATCGGCGAATTCGCTGGCTGCAACGTGATTATGGACCCACAGGTCAACACTGTGATTCCTGGCACGGCAACCCACGTCAAAGAGTTCCGCTGCTTCCTGATGAAGGGTGGTTCAGTTCTTGAAGGCGTCCAGCAGGATCTGCGCATTGAAGCAGACCGCAACGTGCTCTCGAAGCAAGATGTCCTTTCTGTGGACTACCACACCGCCTACCACGTGATGGGCACCAAGTGGACTGACGCTGGTGACAACCCCACCAACGGCAACCTGGCCACTGCTAACAAGTGGGCAGCCACCTACGACATCGACCTGATCCCCATGGTCGAGCTGATCGTCAACAGCCCACTGGACACCAGCGCAATCGCCTGATTCGTCCAGCACAAGCTGCTACTGCCCCGCTTCGGCGGGGTTTTTTATTGGGCTAAAATCAGGGAAAGTATTTCTGCAGTCTTGTGGCCGCAACAATTGATGCCACATTGAAGGGCGAAAACTCCAACAGCTATGTAACGCTGGCAGGAGCAAACGCTTACTTCGAGACCGTCCCAAGTTCCACCACCTGGGACGACAAAACTGACGACCAAAAAAACCGCGCCATCATTAGCGCAACCCGTTGGATCGACAGCCTTAACTTTTACGGCGACCGTTGTAGTAACAACCAAGCTTTAAGCTGGCCGCGCAATAACTACCACGTAGACCGGGTGGAACTTACATGTTCTGCTATCCCATCTGACATCAAATACGCCACCTACGAGCTGGCGCGTGCGTTAGCAAATGACACTGATGCCGTCACCGGTAACACCGGAACCGAAGGTTTATACGAAGAAGTCGAGCTAGGCGAACTAAAGGTGAAGTACAACACAGATAGCCAGGCAACTGGATCTGTGAACAACATCTTCGATGTCTACCCCTGGTTACAGTCTTACCTTGGAGCCTTCACCCTGGGCGGTTCTGGGGGTTATCAAGTGCGCGTTGTTAGAGGATGAAATGTCAAAAATAGACGACACCTTTTCACCGATTCCAGCCCAGATCTTTAATGATTGGGGTCAGGACATCACGTACATCAAAACCACCACACCCCGCGCCTACAACCCCACCACAGGGGCTGTAACCGGAGCGGACACCAATGTTACGGTAAAGGGCATTATCAGCCGCCTGACGCCCCGCGAATCCGAAGGCTTGTACCAAAGCACGGACGTAAAGATCTTGATTGGTACGGAAGAGCTTGGCGATTATTATCCAACAGAAGCCGACCGTGTGCAGTATCCGCAGGCAGGTCAAACCCGCGAAGCCAAGATCATCGACATTTTGACCTACCGTGGTGACAAGCCGGTGTACCACACCCTGATCGTGAGGCCGCAGTAATGGCTAAGGATTACGAGCGGTTTTTAGTTGATATAGACCGTTGGGTAAACGGAATTTTGTCTACGGATATTCGCGAGGCTGCGGAACAAACAGTCAAAGAGTTACAAGAAGCCGGTCCAGTTTGGTCAGGGGAGTTTGCCAACTCTTGGGTCATCGAGACATCAGGAGGATCAAAAGCTGGTGGTTCAGGCGCAAAAACAACCCCACAGCCTGTTGTTGGTCCCTTTTTGAGCGGCGCGGAACTCTACAGAAAGCCTGAAGTCAAGTACACGATTTACAACGTTGCGCGACATGCAGGCGTTGCCATTGACTACGAGCAAGGGAACTTTTTTCGCCCAAAAGCTTTTCCAGAGCCGCTTCAAGAAAGCTTAAATCCAGACGCAATTGAATACGGTAAAAGAAGCGCAAACATTCGCGGTAATTTAGATAAATCCGGTAAGGGAAACACCAGCACCGCCCCACTGGACTGGTACGACACCTACTTAAAAGGTGGGGGCATTGATAGAACAATTAAAGTGGCAATGGATCGAGCCTTTAGGAAATTTCCGCGATGAACTACCAAGCGATCCGGGCATCAATGGAGAACCCGTTACTGACGGCGTTTAACAGCCTTGTACCAGCAGTTCCTGTTTACTTCGACAACATCACTGCCGTACCACCGAATACAACCACCGAGTACGTCCGCGTCAACATCACGTTTGGCCTAACCAACGAGCCAACGCTGACCTCAAGCGTGGATAATGCGCGTGGTGCGTTAGTAATCCGGGTGTTTACAGAAAAAGGGCGTGGTCCGGCCCGAAATCAAGAACTAATAACAACTGCTGTAAACGTATTAGAGACAATTAATAACACATCTAAAACCACTACAGGTGTCTTTGTAAAAATGGGTGAAATAAACGGCCCCACATTTTCAGCTACTGAAGAATCCCCACATTTTATGGGCCGCATTGACACAGGCTATGTAGCAACTGTGCTGACTTAAATCCTCGCTAACCTGTATGTAGCCGGGCAGTGCCCGCGGAGACCCTTAATCCCTGGTACGCCCAATGGCAACCACCGTTCTTTCCGGCACTTCAGGTGCCCTGTACTATAAGCCCGCTGGCACAACCAGCAGTTTTGCCGAGTCTAACGTCAGTGTCGGCACAGACACCATTACTGTTGGAACCTACTTGAATTTGAAAGTAGGTGATCCCGTGCAGTTTAGTTTGATCAACACTCAAACTAACGGAGCTGGTGCAGGAACACTTCCTGCAGGAATTGCGCTTGCAACCACCTATTACGTTATTAGCTACACCGCTGATAGCGGAGCACTGCAGGTTTCTGCAACCTTGGGTGGCTCATCAATCACCATTACCGACGACGGCACAGCTGTTAGCCCTAACGCTTTCCAAGTTGCCTATGCCGCGTTTGCAGTAGTAGGCCAGGTGCGTGACTGGAGCTTCGAGATCAACCGTGCTGAAATTGATGTAACCACCATCGGCCAGACCCCTGGTCAGTATGTTCCATTCCGCAGCTACATCTCCGGTTTCGGCGATGGTACGGGCAGCGCAACGGTCTACATGACCGACGAAGACGCTTCCCTCAGCAACCGCATGATCGAAGACGTGCTTCAGCGCAACCAAACTGGTGCGGCCTTCAAGCTTTACACCGACCAAGTGTTCAGCGGCGGTTCAGTCAGCGACACCGAAAGCCGTTCCATCCAGTTTGAAGCAGTGCTGACTTCTGCCAGCATGAACGTCACCCCTGACGACGCACAATCTGTAAGCGTAAGCTTCCGTCCATCCGGCACCCCAAGCTTCGACTTCAGCCAGACCTGATAAAGTGCTACTTAAGTAAACACATAGCCCCGGTTTTGCCGGGGTTTTTTATTGCGCTACGCTATAGTTAATTTATAGTCAAGCACAAATCATGCCCGCTGGATCTACTCGCGCTATCGACCGGCTGCGTAAAGCAGCAAATCTTCAGCCGAGTAAGCGTAAGGTCAAACTGTCTGACGGCACCACATTTGAAATGTGGATTAGCCCGTTAACTATGGCTGAGCGCGAACGCGCCCAAAAGCAAGCTAAGTCTGACGACGCTGGAGCATTTGCATTGCAGCTGCTGGTTGCAAAAGCGCAAGACCAAAACGGCGCCAGGCTGTTCTCTGCTGGTGAAATTGATATTTTAAAAAACGAAGTCAAGGATAGCGATCTGCAGTCTTTGATGCTGGCCATTCTTAGCGACGAAGACGAAGAGCCAATGGACCCAAAATCCTAGTTGCGGAACTTCGCAAAGACAACTGGCTCATGCTGCAATTTGGCGTTGCTAAAGAGCTTGGCATGAGCTTGACTGAAGTCCGCACCACGATGACCCCGGAAGAACTGCTGGGTTGGAGCGCTTATTTCCAGATCATCAATGAAGAGCAAGAAAAACAAATGGAAAAAGCCCGCCGTAGGAGGTAGGCTTTTTCGCGTCTAGAATGGGAAGTGACGTAACAGCTGTGGGTCGTGGCATACAGAGCTGAAATTGAAATAGGCGTAAAGGGCGTAGAAGCACTTACCAAGCTTCAAAAGAGGCTTGAGGGAACTAATTTTAAAATTGATGAAATTAATAAAAAACAATCGACTACTTTCGGTGGTTTAGCTCAAAGTATACAAAACTACTCACGGCAGTTATTTTTAGCTGAAAAAGCTTTAAGTAAAGTAGCGGCAGCCACTCCACAGGAAACTAAAGCAGTAAACAACTACGTTACTGCCTTAGGTAATGCCAACGCAGCTAGAGAAAGACAGAACAAACTTATTGAGCAAGAAATTGCAAATCGTACAGCAGCCACAGCAGCATTAAAGGCGTATAACGCCGCAGCGGCTGCCCCCACACAGCGAGGCGCTGCCACCACAATGTCAGGCGGCTATTTGCGCGGTGCCTTTAGGGGCGGTTCGCAGTACCCAGGCCCTATAGGGCCAGGTGCAGCTTCTAGTACAGCTTTATCTTCTGCTTTACCGGCTAGATCAGCACGTACCACCCAGTACCTAAGTCCTATTGGGCCTATTTCTCCTCAAGAGCGCACTGGACGCGCAGAACAGCTTGCAAGGGAGGCTGCACTAAAAAGCCAAGCTAACCAAAAAGAATTTGCAGCACAAAAAGCATTTCAAACCAAACTGTTTAATATTGAAAAACAATTTGAAAACAGTCTAATACGACAGCGTGTAGAGGCGGACAACGCCGAGTTTGATAGATTATTAAAACGGCTTGACGTAGAAAAAAGCAAAAGAAATGAAATAAATACCTTAACAGAAAAATTTAATAAAAAACAACTTGAAAATTTTGATCGACGTTTAAGAGAAAGGGGCACTCTGCGGGGCCAGACCAGCCCGATTGGCGGAGCAGTAGGCATCCCAGGCAGTCCTGCCGCTAAACAGCGCACAGCTCGAAACAAGAGATTACAGGGCGCCGCAAGCAACGCAATTATTGGCGGCGCGTTCCCACTACTTTTTGGCCAAGGAGCCGGTGCCGCAGTAGGCGGTGCTGCTGGCGGCGCGTTAGGCGGACTTGCAGGAGGTCAATTTGGCTTTGGACTGTCGCTAGTAGGTACTGCGGTTGGAACGGCAGTTGATACCTTAATTGCTAAAGCCGGAGACCTTGGCAAAGCTTTAAACCCGCTAACTGCAGACATTGGTGCTTTAGCAGATGCCGCCGGACTCGCTGGTACAGAGAATGGAAAGCTAATTAAATCGTTGGAATCCTTTGTTGGGTCTGAAAAAGCTTTACAGCTGGCGTCTCAACAGCTAGCTGTAATTGTGGGCCAAGACGGTGTGCAGGCTTTAAAGGAGTATGGAGACGCAAACACTAACTTGTCAAATCAGCTTAGTAAAGCTTTTACAGATTTATCTGCATCTATTGCACCGTTTTTAAGCCAAATTACAGGGGCAATTGCACAGAGAGTTGAAACTACACGACTTGTAAAACGTGGGGTTGATGAATTTAAAGATGACCCAGCTATAAAGAGAGCTCAAGACGAATTCTTACGACGTAAGATTAGCGAATTTGAGCTTGAGCAAAAAATAGCTGATGTTGTGCGACAAAAAGAGGCAGCTGTGCAAAAAGCTGCAGATGCTCAACTACAGTCTGCATCAGGTAGCCGTATTGGCCTTCAAATTGCTGAACAAGAGCTTATTATTGAGCAAGCAAGAGGCAATCTTTTAGATGCAAGAGTACAAAAAAGTGAAAAGGATTTAATACTCTTAAAAGCCTCAGAAGAAGCACAGGTTATTATTAACCAAGAGGATCAAAAGCAGATAACATCTGCTCAAGCACAGCTTAAATTTGAAGAATTAAATTTAAAAACTACTCGTTCAAAGTTACAACTAGAAAACGCTATAACTAAAGCTAAAGAAGACCAAATAAAGCAGCTAGAACGCGAAAACCAAGCTGCAAAACGTGCGGCAGCTGCACAAGCAAGAAGAGTTCAGCGTGAATTAGAAGCACGAACCAGAGGTATTAGTTCGGCTAAAGTAGGAAGTATACAAGCTTTAATTGCGGGTAGCAGGGCTGGGTTAGAAAGTACCCGTGTATTTAAAGGAGAAAAAGCGTTTTTAGAGGAAAGCGAAAAGGCTCTTGAATACGAAGTTCGCCTCAAAACTCGGCTATTAGATATTCAATACCAGCAGCAAGCTTCACAGGCAAAATCCCAAAAAGAAGCAGAACATTTGTTTAACACGTATAACACGCAATACGACACTATTGAACGCACATACTTTACTCAACTAGAACAAGTGCGACAGCAAAAAGAGCAACTTAGAGTACAAAAAGAAATTAACGCCTTACAGCAAGCAGAAGAAACTGCCGATATTGAGCGGGGCTTTAAACGCAATATTGCGGACGTGGAACGCAGAATTGCTTCGCCATTTGGAGGCGACGATTCAGACATGTTAAATCTTAGAATCGAACAGCTTCGTCGAACAAAAGACGCATACAGAGACATAGATACTCAAGTAAATATTTTAAACAACCAGCTAAAAGCAGACCCCACAAATGAAACTATTGCGGACAACATAAAAGGTTTAGAAAAGCGCAGACGAAAACTTGAAGAGCTTTTACCGGTTTTAGATCAAGTAGAGCAGGCGGAATTGCGCCAGAACCAAGCATTAGAGAAGTACGGCTTTATCGCAGACGAAGCCGCTACTGCATTGTCGTCTGCTTTCCAATCAATTATTACGGGCACTGGTTCGGTCCAAGAAGCATTCAGCGACATGTTCGCGAATATCGGTAAAGCCTTTATCGACATGGCCACGCAAATGCTTGCCCAGAAGGCAATAATGTCGCTACTTGGAGCCTTAGGTGGCGGTATTGGCGGTGGCGGTGGCGGTGGCGGTGGTGCGTTTAATATAGGTAAAGCGCTTACAGGTCGCGCTACCGGAGGCCCAGTAAACGCAAACCAGCCTTACATCGTGGGCGAACGCGGCCCAGAGCTGATGATCCCGTCCAGCCAAGGCCGCATTATTTCCAACGAAAATCTGCGTTCAGAAATGGATCGTTCGGCTGCAACTCGCAGCGCGATGGCACGCAACCCAAGAGCTGGTGTAATTGACGTACGCTATTCCGTGGAACGCATTAATAACGTTGATTACGTTACGGCCAGTGAGTTCCAGCAGGGCATGGCACAAGCAGCAAAACAAGGTGCAGTTCAAGGCGAGCAACGCGCCATGCGCACTTTAAAAAACAGCGCTAGTACCCGTAGGAGTGTTGGATTCTGATGGAATTTGCTTACGGCCATTTATTAGATATTGGGCCTAGCGGCAGGACTTCCTACCGCTTCCAGAACTACGCTTTAAACCGAGCCGTTAACGGGTACAGATTTTTACCCTTTGGATTTGGTGGCGCGGTCGCTACTTTGCAGGGAGACAACCTTGATGCGAACTTGCAGTTTGCTAACACCGATATAACCCGCAACTGGGTAAAACAGGCATTTGACGAATTATGGGTTGCCAAGGTAACCACAGTTTTGTGGACACCATCAACCGGGGCTGTTCAGCGCAACCTTTACACGTATTATGGTAGTTGCTCTAACGGGGGCTGGAACGAAACCACAATTCAAGTCAACCTGAACTCAGTTTTAGACGCGATTCAAAGTAACGTTCCAGGGCGTCGATTGCATCGCTGGCAGGTCGGCAGCATCCCCTTTACATCGCAAGTCCGTGTGTGAGCATTTAATAGGTCGTAAGTACGACTACGGCACAAAAGACTGCATTCATCTTGTGATTGACGCGCTTACGTCAATGAAGATGAATCCACCACCAGTCAACCCTGAGTGGTATGGAATGACGACGCGCGAGGTAATGGCAGAAATAGTCAGATACTGCGACCGAATAGCTGATCCGGTCTACGATGGTGATATTACTGTGCTGATAGCCAATCCACTGGCTTTTGGGGTTTTATGGCAGAACGGCATTCTATACATCAATCAGACTCTGCAAGCGGTGGACTGGAAACCGGTGTACGTCCATACAATCCGCCGCTGTTACCGTATGAAATCGCGTTAATTGAAGCGCTTGGTTGCAGTAAAGAGGAATACCGCGAATTTATACGCCACGCAGAATTAGTCGCACGGACACGCCCGGCAGGCTATGAGCATGTCCCGGATGTTGTTAACGACCCAGTTATTACGCCAATTGTTGTAAGCCTCGTCGTCGGCTTAATTTCTACTGCCGTCAGTGTGCTGCTAGCACCTAAAGCGCAAACCGCCCAAACGGCAGAGCAAACAAAAATTGGAAGCCGGAAGCTTGCGGACCAGATTGGGCCTACACGTTTCAACCAAACCACAAGTTTTGATAATGTCAGCGCACTTGCTGAATACGGCCAACCAATTCCGATTCCGTTTGGTAACAGAAGTCGCGGGGAAGACAGCGCCTACACAGGCGGTTTAATTTTGGCCCCTGCTTTGGTGTGGAGCCGTTTGTATTCATACGGCACATACCAAGCTTTTGAAGGTATTTATGTTGCTGGTCAATACGGTGTAAACGCACCAAATGTGTCTGGTGTCCGTATTGGAACACTGCCTTTGGACAGTCTTGGCGGTAAGGACTACGCGCTTTACTGGTCGTCTAAAGCAGCAAACAATAGGTTAAGTTCAGGAAATTTAATTGCAGGAACTGAAGGCAGTTTAGATTCAGGCACATCAGGGCGCAATGTTTTCAAGGCTCCTGATGCTGCCGGTATGGAATCCGACGCATTTTCAATGACGTACACACCGCAGTCAAGCACGGTGTTTGGTACGTCAACTCCAATCCATAACGGAACGGCTTTTAGATTTAATTGGGAAATTATTTCGTCTCCTTACGACTCAACGTTACATGAAGGCGGCGACGGCGGTGCTAGGAAGGCGGATGCTCGGCGTGAAATGCAAGCCAAGCGCCGCAAGATTGCGGGCAGTGAAGCTGACGTTTTGCACAACAATAACGCAGAACGCGGTATGCCCGGCGTGGGGCGTGCGTACTCTCGCCGTATGGGTTTTATACGGTATAACAACACTATTTTTAATGACAAAACAATTGTTCAAAACGTTAAAGTTGGCGACGTACTTGAATACGAAATATACGGCGCGGATTGGAGTGAACTTGAAAATAGAGGCCCAAACAACGGCGGGTTTAAAAGTACGAGTGTTAATTTAAAGGACTTAGAAAATTCAGCCGATTCTTGGCGTAGCCGTGCCTCTGACTTACTAGTTGTTGGATCAAAATGGATTATTCTTGATTCAGTTTGGGTTGTAAAATCCCGCGACCCACAAACATGGAGACCTGGGACAGCGGCGCAGTATATTGTTTTTGAATGCACAGCAGTCCTAACTTCAAATGCCAGGAGTTCAATGGGGATACCTGGCAAACGCGCAGTGCGCGAAGTGCTAGGCGGTTACGAAGGGCCTGTTAGTGGGTACAATGAAACTAAACATTGCGGCGCTGGTTTTTACAATATATGCAGATATAACTTCTCAACGATTCGTCCTGTAAGACGTGACGCTGAATGCGTTGAGTTTGGTATTCGCAGCCAAGTTTGGAACAAAGCAAGCGGTCTTTGTAATTTTAACGCTCTTCCATCACCTAGCGAATTAAACAAATTTGACGAAGATAATATTTCACTTACGACGCCCAAAATGGATAAATATTTTGAGCGCACTTCTTGTTTTTCAATTTATGTGCGCAAAGTTGCCGAAGCTGACGGCAGACGTAATGGAACTTGGGAGCGGATTGGAAGACTTTTTTCTATTACAGGAAACGCGCCCGTTAATATGTACAATTACATCCGAATTAAACCACAAACACCTGGGTACTACGAGTACCGTTTTGTTCCGCGCACGGGATCTGACGTTGCTATTCAAAGTATTGACACAAATAACACCACGGAACTTGATGCAGTTGGCGGGAGTTTAATTGGTGAAGATTTTGGTACACCTAGCCATGGAATATTTCGAGTTACGACCACAGGCAGGCGCACTAAAATAAAAACAATTAAAATTAATCCTGAATTAATTGTTGACCCAACTACAACAGGCGGCGACACTACAACTGTTTACCGACCCACAGCTATTCGTAGAGTTGCGAGCTCAGCAAGCCCTAATTTAGTATACTTAGAAGACCATTCTTGGATGACTCAAGTACTAGGTTTAGCTAAAAATTACATATATCAAAGAAGGACAGCATACACCACATACGTGGATGGCGGTAGAACTATTAAGATTGGCTGGGAAGGGTTTTCTGATGTTTACGGAGGCCAAGGTCAAATTAGCCAGCAATACATAAACGCAAACGGCGGTAGTGTATGGGCTTGGGTTAAGTACCCAAGAGTTTTTGTACAAGAATCTACAGGCAACTGGAGCGTAGGGGAACAATTTACGCTCAGAATTACTTTAAACAATGCCATATCAAATTACACGGACAATTTGAAAAGACAACGTTATAACTATTTTGACATTACATTTAGAATCGATAGTGTTGAAGAAGACACAACAACAGAACCCCCGGTAACTACAGGTGAACGAATATTTGAATACAACTCAAGAGTGGCTGACACAAGTCATTTTCTTGAACTTAGCAAGTCAAACGAAAGCGGCCCCGAGCATGAAATCGTATATGTAAATGAAAGCTTAGCTAACAACACCGATAACGGTGCTAGTGCTGAATACTACAGCATGTCCACAATGGGGCTTGCTATTAAATCAAACGGCCAGTTGAATGGCGTAGGGCAGCTTCGCGCTTGGGTGGATAGAGGAATTAACGTTTATCGTTTAATTCAAAAAAATTACGGCCCAAGCAATTTGCTTGCGGATCTTATTTACTACTTATTAACCGACAAAGGTCAAGGTTTAGGCAACATCGTACCCTCTGAACTAATTGACACCAGCTCTTTAGAGCTTTCAGCACGGTATCAACGTGCCAACTACCTTTTTTATGATGGAGTGCTTGAAGACAGCGAAAGCATACGTTCGTTTATTTACGACAACGCTTCACTGCACTTGTGTAACTTCACCATAAAAAATGGTCGTTTTGGCTTGATGCCCGCGTTGCCTTATGACAGCAACTACAAGATTTCTACAAGCCCAATAAACCCAGAGCAAATTTTTACGTCCGGTAACATTATTGAGGACAGCTTGCAAGTTCAATACGTCGAGGCATCACAGCGGGTAAACTTCCGAGCACTCGTTACCTGGCGCGTTACTGTTAGCAACGACCTACCAACACAGGCATCAGCACTTGTGGATTGGGCGGACTTAGCTAATTCAAACCGTGGCTCGTTAACACAGCAAACGTTTGATTTAACGAATTTCTGCACTAACGAAGCTCAGGCGTTAAAAATAGCGCGTTTCTTGCTAAGCATTAGACGCAGAGTTACTCATACCGTAAGTTTTAAGACCGTTCCTGATGTGTTGGCCATCCAGCCTGGTTCTTACATCCGTGTCCTCACGTCATCCACTTCTTACAGCGCCGCCAATAACGGAGCAATTACAGACGCTGGGGAGCTAATCACGGTAAATACCGTCAGTAACGGCACGTATGACGCGCTTGTGTACTACCCAGCAACTAGCGACGTAAAAGAGCAAAAAGTAACAATTTCAAATAACAGAGTCACAACTTCCAGCCTGTATGGAACGTTGTTTACTCTGTTGAGCACACAAAGCAATCAGGGCCTTTACCAAGTCGAGCAGCTTACTCTTGACGACGACGGATTAGTAAACATTGCTGCTGTAGAAGTACCCGTCGATTCCAGCGGAGCTAGCATTGTGGCAAAAGACGTGCTCACCGAAAGCAATTTCCGTGTGCTGGAGTAATGGCGTTTCCCAACCTAAAACCAGCAAGCCGCGAATTTAATGCAGGCGATTGGCCGATTAAACGGTTCAACGCACAGTCAGGCGCTGAAGTGCGCATTTTGTACGGCACTCGCCGTGTGAACGCAAAACTAAGCCTTACATACCAAAACATCAAAGATTCTGACGCGCAACTTTTTTTAGACGATTACGCAGCACGCAACGGAACCCTTCAAAAGTTTTCTTTGCCTACCGCAAGTAATGTTTGGGCAGGATGGAACGGGGCTACTTCCAGCATTAACGCGCCGCCTGGGACTCGTTGGCGCTACGATTCGGAACCCAATGTACAGTCGGTGTATAACGGCTTAAGCAATGTTCAGGTAATACTGATGGCGGTGGCTTAGAATAAGAACATGTTTTTAGGCACGGACGATGGGCTTCTACACGGGCCGCAGTGGTAGCTTAGTTTACGCTAGTAAAAGAATTGCCAAAATCCGCGACTGGTCGTTTGACACGACACTGGAGCTTCTTAGCACAAACACGATCGAAAGCACCGTAAACAGCTTTACCCCAGGCGTGAAGGGCGCGACTGGCAGCGCTACGCTGATGTATTACAGGTTGGAAAGCGGGGAAAGCGCAACATTTAGGCAATTCACAGACTTGCTGGGCAAGATCATGCAAGGAGGCGCAATCAATACAAACGATCGCGTCCGATTAGAGCTAAATGTTGGCGGCAGTAGTAAAGACGACATTGTATTCGATGCATACATAACAGGCGCCCAGGTCAGCGTAAGCACCGGAGAGCTAAGTGTCGTTCCAATTCAATTTACGATGGACGGCGATTTTATCCAAGTAATCAACCCTTAATAGCGTGGCGGTTTTTTTAGGTGGAACGGGGCACGTAAAGCTGCGTCGTGGTCCAAGCGACAATTACGGCGCGTCCACGGATACAATTTCCTTGGACGATGTAAACACCGTATTAAACCGGCTAAGTTTTGCGTCTGCGATAGAGAATTTATTAACTGGCGATCGACTGGCTATTTCTACAACTGATTCACGCGGTTTGGTGTGCTTTGCGCCATCCGCATGGGGCAGTAATACAGTAGAAGATGAGCTTTCAGCGTTCATCAACGTAAACCCTGCAGGCGGTTTGCGCTTTTTTCGTTTTTATGAAGACGCAATTAATAATAATCGTTCTGCAGAACTTACAGTTGCCTCTTTTGCGGGAAGCCCCATTGCAATTGATTACTCAATTGCTGATATTCGGTATAACGTTCTCGGTAACGTAACTAGCTACACTTTAAACACAGACAGAGAAGCAATTGATATAACGGGGCTTAACGATAAATTTCGTAAACAGTATAGTGCCGGTTTACTTAGCGGTAGTGGTACTATCGACTGCTTATTTGATTACAAGACGACCGGCATTGAAGAAGCTTCTCTTTTGATGCTGCAACTGATCCAAAGGGTTGACATCGGCAGCCAAGCTAAACTAGCTCTTTACATCACAGATAAGACTTTAGACAGCAGTTTGACTTCAGTTTATTACGAGTTTGACGCTGTTATCACAAGAACAGGAGTTAATGTCACTGCCCAAGACGCAGTTGAATGCACAATTGATTTTGTTACTGACGGCGATATTCGGCTACTAGTCGGCGAACCTAGTGGCTACGTTCTCCAAGAAGACGATGACCGCATCCAGTTGGAACAATCGCTTGACTACTTGCTTAAAGGGATAGAGGACTAAAATAAAGGCATATTCCCGTAGCGAGTGTAACGGTGGCTGACCAGCGAATAACCGAGTTAAATGCGCTGTCAAAAGCTGGCGTTTCCGCTACAGACGTTTTGCCGATTGCGGACATCTCCGCTAGCGAAACCAAAAAAGTAACCAGCAAGGATCTTGTAGACGCGGGCTTGGATCTTATCGATGCAGGCAGCATCGATCTTGACAAGCTGGATCAGAGCAGCACAACAAAGCTTGGAACGATAGCTTTTGCTGATGACGCAGTTACGGCAGCAAAGCTAGCGGCAAACAGCAGCGCTGCCGCTGACAGTATCGCGCCAACCGTTGACAACTTTGGCGGTCGCGGCTACTTCAACACCACTACTGGCAACCTCCAGTTTTACAACGGGACGGCCTATCAACAGGTCATCATGCCGACCGCTGGCATCGGCGATCTGCAGATTACAACTGGAAAGCTGGCTGATGGTGCGGTAACAACAGCCAAGGTTACAGCGCTTGGTACAGCTGCTATTGCCGATGACGCAGTAACAACTGCCAAGATTATCGACGGTGCAGTTTCAGCTGCAAAAATTGCCACAGATACCATTACAGCTACTCAAATTGCTGCTGACGCTGTTGGCGCATCTGAGCTTGCTGACAATGCTGTTGACACAGCTGCCATTGTTGATGGCGCTGTAACAACAGCAAAGATTGCAGCCGAAGCAGTAACAACTGCAAAAATTGACGATCTCGCTGTAACTGATGCAAAAATTGCAAACACAACAATTAGCTATGGAAAATTAAACCTTGCCGATGCGTCTGTTCCAGGTGCCAAACTAACCAATACTTCAGTCACAGATTCACAGCTAGCCACTAATGCGGTAACCACCGCAAAAATTGCTGACGACGCAGTAACAACTGTCAAGATTGTTGACGGCGCAATTTCAGCTGCAAAAATTGCCACAGATACCATTACAGCTGCTCAAATTGCTACTGATGCAATTGGAGCAGACGAGCTTGCTAACAATGCTGTTGATACCGCTTCAATTGCCGACAGCGCTGTCACGACAGCAAAGCTTGGAGCTGAAGCAGTAACCACTGCAAAAATTGACGATCTCGCTGTAACTGATGCAAAAATTGCAAACACAACAATTAGCTATGGAAAATTAAACCTTGCTGACGCATCTATTCCAGGTGCAAAGCTAGTAGGAGATTCAGTTACAGCAACAGAAATTGCAGAAGGCGCAGTAGGTACTTCAGAGTTAGCTGCTTCTGCTGTAACCACAACAGAGATTGCTGATGATGCTGTAACGACTGCGAAGCTCGCTACTGACTCAGTTACAGCAGACGCTATTGCAGCTGATGCAGTTGGAGTGTCTGAACTAGCTGATGACGCTGTAGATACTGCTGCCATTGTTAACGCCGCTGTAACAACAGCAAAGATTGCAGACGGATCAATAACAACTGCAAAGCTTGGAAATCTGCAGGTAACAAACGATAAAATTGCAAACGCAACAATTGCGGACACCAAGCTAAACCTTGCTGACGCATCTATTCCAGGTGCCAAACTAGCCAATACTTCAGTCACAGATTCAGAGCTAGCGACTGATGCGGTAACCACCGAAAAAATTGCTGACAACGCAGTAACAACTGTCAAGATTGCTGACGGTGCAATCTCCGCTGCAAAAATTGGCGCAGACGCCATCACAGCTGCTCAAATTGCTGCTAATGCAGTTGGGGCAGACGAGCTTGCTGACAATGCTGTTAATACCGCTTCAATTGTTGATAGCGCTGTTACAGAACAAAAGCTTGCAACTCAAGCAGTAACCACTACAAAAATTGGGGAGCTTGCTGTAACTGATGCAAAAATTGCAGACACAACAATTAGCTATGAAAAGCTAAACCTTGCTGATGCGTCTGTCCCAGGCGCTAAATTAACTGATACTTCAGTCACAGATTCAAAGCTAGCAGCTGACGCGGTAACCGGTACAAAAATTGCTGACAACGCAGTAACAACTACCAAGATCAATGATGGTGCGGTAACAACTAGCAAAATTACTGACAACAATGTCACAAGTGCAAAAATTGCGCCAAACGCGGTCTTAGAAGCCCAAATTGCAGACGCTGCAGTTGCATTCGCAAAAATCCAAAACGTATCAGCAGATTCTTTGCTGGGGCGTGACGGTACTAGCGGCGTAACACAGGAAATTACATGTACGCCAGTAGGCCGAGCGCTGCTTGATGACGCAACAGTTGCCGATCAACGCACCACGCTGGGTCTGGGGTCTGTTGCAACTGTCAACCAAGTTTCGACAAGCCAGATAGCAGATGATGCAGTAACAGCTGCCAAGCTTGCTAATCAATCAACTGTTGCTTCTGTTACAAGCCTTCCGGCATCAGGCGCTTTTACTGGGCAGCTTGCGCTTGTAACAAGTACCAACAAGGTTTATTCCTGGTCCGGCGCTGAGTGGACTTCGATCAAAGCAGCCGGAAGCATCAACAGCGTTGTAGGCGGTACTTCTGGAATTGTTGATATTGTTGTTACAACGGTGGGTGATGAAGCAACAATTATCACGACACTGGACAACACCAGTGGGGCAGCTCAATTTTTAGCCGGTCCTACCGGTGCCGCTGGTGCCGTCAGTTACCGCGCACTTGATGGAGCGGATCTACCGACTCCAACCACCCTATCCAAGGGTGGCGTAATTATTAACGGCAACGGTCTGGTTATGAGTGGCGACACTCTGACTATTGACAACACTATTGTAGAAGAGAACGTTAACAACCATATTGTTCAGTATGACACTAATGGTTTAGTTACTAGCGGCAGGGCCATTGCGTCTGGGGACATTCCGACAGCTACGGCCACCACTCAGGGCGCGGCAAGACCTGGATCCGGCCTAAGCGTTGACGGCTCTGGTGCGTTCAACCACACCAACAATGTGCTGGCAGGCACTGCCGTGAAGGTGGACTTTGATACCCAAGGGCACATAACTGCAACCCACCTGCTTGAAGCAACTGATATACCAAGTCTTGATGCCGCCAAGATTACAACCGGAACTTTTGGGTCAGGATTTCTTGCCGCAAACAGCGTTACAGCATCACAGCTTGCTGATTACGGCATTGCAAAAATTAGCAGTACCCAACCGACGCCAGAGTTTGCAGGTCAACTTTGGGTTAACCCAACAGACCGAACTGCTTATGTATGGGTTGGTCAAGTCGATCCACCGGAAGGCTATTACCTGCCACTGAATAATGAATTTGGGGCGCAAGCAAACCTGCGCTTTGGTGGAACGTATAACGCCAATACAAACACAGTTGCAAGTTTAAATAACTACGGCGCAGAAGCTGGCCTAACTGTTGGGTCTGCATTAGCCGCACCAACGGCTGCAAGTTCGGGTCTTTACCTGCTTGTTACCACTGCTGGAACGGGTACATCACCAGCGCCTGCCATCGCGCTTGATGTAGGCGATTGGATATTAAGTCCGGGATCTGGAACGACTTGGACACACGTCAACCTTGTTGGTGCGGGAATTAGCGTTATTGACGCAAGTAGCGTTACGTACGACGGCACAGGTTTAACACCGCCGTTTTCTGGTGTCTCAGATGCTGGAGCCGCCATCGATGCGTTGTGGGGTCGGACTCAAATCGCAACACTTGCAGTTAAAGGAATTGTTCTTGAAAGCACTGAGGTAACTGTCGATAACACCACAGGTGCAATGGCCGTAGGAGTCGTTGATGAAGGCTCTTATTAATGGCAAACTTTACCTATAACGGTGAAAATCTCCCGCATGGCGGCAAGATTGGCGAACTGCTGGTCAAAGTAAGTAATGCCGACTACTACGTGCAGTACAAAACTTTGACTCAAATTATTGCTGAATACGATGTGGAGATTGATGAAGGCGAATACTAGAATGGTCTAGTAACGCCGTCCGGCAGGGAGTTAAGGCATGGCCACATACAAGCACATCCGCAGCAACGTTGACAGCAAGCGCCCTACCACAAGCCTGGCTGATGGCCAAGTTGCTATTAACACCAACATTGCAAGCCCCGGCGTATTTTTCAAAGATTCCGCTGGTACGGGCATTGTAAAAGTAGGCCCAGTCCACGTTGGAACGACAGCGCCAAATTCAACCCCTGCCGTTGGCGGTAGCACCGGAAATTCCAAGGGTGAGCAGTGGCTTGATACGAGTCTTACTCCAGCACAATTAAAGGTTTGGAACGGTAGCGCTTGGATTGGTGTCGTTGCAGACGAACTGCCTGTCAGCAAGTTGCAGGATGGAGCGGCTTACCAGCTTTTGCATACCAACGCTGCAGGAAATGACGTTGAGTGGACCAGCAATGTAGACATCCCTGGATCACTTGACGTTACAAGTACGGCAACGTTTGATAGCACTGCTAACCACCCATTAGGTTCGGCTGCTGCGCCAACAATTACTTTTACGGGCGACACTGATACAGGACTTTATTCGCCCGGTGTTAATCAGATCGCCTTGTCTACAGCAGGCACAGGAAGGTTGTTTGTTGCTGCAGATGGCGACGTCGGCATCGGGACGAGTAGTCCTGGGGCAAATTTAGAAATAAAAGGCAGCGCAAATACAGAGCTACGCATTTCTGACACCGCTGGTGGATACGGTTCATTAACATACAACGAAAGCGGAACAGTATCTATTTTCAACATTGCGGCTGATTTTGCTAATACTTCGGTCCCACTTACAATCATGCAGTTTACGGTCGATGGCAGCGAGGCCATGCGCATCGACTCCGCTGGCAACGTGGGCATCGGGACGAGTAGTCCGCAGGCGAAATTGGATGTTCCCGCAGACGTATTACTCAACACGCTAACTGTTGGCCTTGGCAACAGCAGCGTTTCCACAAATACGGCGGTTGGTTATCAAGCTCTCTATTCCAACACCACTGGTAGTAGCAACACAGCCTACGGATACCGAGCTCTCTTTTCCAACACCACTGGTGATTTCAACACAGCTAACGGACGACAAGCTCTCAGTGCCAACACCACTGGTAATAGCAACGTAGCTAACGGATACCGAGCTCTCTTTTCCAACATCAGCGGTAGTAACAACACAGCTACCGGACGACAAGCTCTCAATGGCAACACCACTGGTATTGGCAACACAGCTGACGGATACCAAGCTCTATATTCCAACACCGACGGTGATAACAACACAGCTAACGGACGAGAAGCTCTCTATTCCAACACCACTGGTAGTAACAGCACAGCTACCGGATACCGAGCTCTCTATTCCAACACCACTGGTACTAGCAACGTAGCTACTGGATACGCAGCTCTCTATTCCAACACCACTGGTACGCATAACACAGCTAACGGATACTTCGCTCTATATTCCAACACCACTGGTGGTAGTAATACAGCTATTGGGTATGAAGCTCTATATTCCACCACTACTGGTACTGGCAACACAGGTATTGGACGAGCGGCTCTCTATTCCAACACTACTGGCGCTCAAAACACAGCTATTGGACAGCTAGCTCTGGAAGCCAACACCATTGGTAATTACAACACAGCTACTGGATACCGAGCTCTGCGTTACAACACCGAAGGTCTTAACAACACAGCTTATGGGTACGAAGCTCTCATTTCCAACACCACTGGAAACAACAACGCAGCTACCGGATACCTAGCTCTCAATAACAACACCACTGGTGAGTACAACACAGCTAACGGATACCGAGCTCTTTATTTCAACACCGATGGTGATAGTAACGTAGCTAACGGAGGAGACGCTCTCCGTGCCAACACTACTGGTAGTAACAACGTAGCTAACGGATACGAAGCTCTATATTCCAACACCACTGGTAATAGCAACGTAGCTAACGGATACGGAGCTCTATATTCCAACACCACTGGTACTAACAATACAGCTACCGGAAAAAATGCTCTCTATAACAACACTACTGCTAATAGCAACACAGCTAACGGAAAAGATGCTCTCTATTCCAACACCACCGGTAATGACAACTTAGCTACCGGATTCCAAGCTCTCTATTCCAACACCACTGGTATTCAAAACACAGCTACCGGATACCGAGCTCTCTATAACAACACTACTGCTAGTAGCAACGTAGCTAACGGATACCGAGCTCTATATTCCAACACCACTGGCATTAACAACACAGCCAACGGATACCAAGCTCTCTATTCCAACACCACTGGTGATCAAAACACAGCTATCGGATACCTAGCTCTCTATTTCAACACCACTGGTATTCAAAACACAGCTATCGGATACAACGCTCTCTATTCCAACACCACTGGTTATAAAAACGTAACTAACGGATTCCAAGCTCTCTATTCCAACACCACTGGTATTAACAACACAGCTACCGGACACCTAGCTCTCTTTTCCAACACCACTGGTGGTGCCAACACAGCGAACGGATTGCAAGCTCTCCGCAATAACACTACTGGTACTAACAACACAGCTACCGGATTGCAAGCTCTGCATGCCAACACCACTGGTAATAACAACACAGCTATCGGATACCTAGCTCTCTTTTCCAACACCACTGCTGGTAACAACACAGCTATCGGATACCGAGCTCTCCGCAGTAACACTACTGGTACTAACAACACAGCTAACGGATTGCAAGCTCTCTATTACAACATCACTGGTAATAGCAACGTAGCTACCGGACAAGAAGCTCTCTATTTCAACACCACTGGTACTAGCAACGTAGCTACCGGACGAGCCGCTCTATATTCCAACACCACTGGTAATTACAACACAGCTACCGGAACAGACACTCTCCGCAGTAACACTACTGGTGTTAACAACACAGCTAACGGATACCAAGCTTTCTATTCCAACACCATTGGTAATAACAACACAGCTAACGGACGATCCGCTCTCTATTCCAACACCACTGGTGGTTCCAACACAGCTACCGCAACAGACGCTCTCCGCAATAACACTACTGGTAATTCCAACACAGCGAGCGGATTCCAAGCTCTCTATTCCAACACCACTGGTGGTTCCAACGTAGCCAGCGGATACCAAGCTCTCTATTCCAACACCACTGCTGGTTCCAACGTAGCCAGCGGATACCAAGCTCTCTATTCCAACACCACTGGTGGTGAAAACACAGCTACCGGATACCGAGCTCTTTTTTCAAACACCGACGGTAATTACAACACAGCTAACGGAATACAAGCTCTCTATTCCAACACCAGTGGTAGTTACAACACAGCTAACGGATACCGAGCTCTCTATATCAACACCACTGGTATTGACAACACAGCTAACGGACGAGAAGCTCTCTATAACAACACTACTGGTTATAACAACACAGCTAACGGAAGAGATGCTCTCTATTCCAACACCACTGGTTATAACAACACAGCTAACGGATACCGAGCTCTCTTTTCCAACACCACTGGTATTCAAAACGTAGCTACCGGACTTAACGCTCTCTATTCCAACACCACTGGTGTTCAAAACACAGCTACCGGACGAGAAGCTCTCTTTTCCAACACTGGCGGTAATAACAACACAGCCAACGGATACCAAGCTCTCCGAGCCAACACCACTGGTATTCAAAACGTAGCTAACGGAGTCTGGGCTCTCTATTCCAACACCATCGGTAATAACAACCTAGCTAGCGGATACCAAGCTCTCTATTCCAACACTAGTGGCAATCTAAACCTAGCTGTCGGGCGCGAAGCTCTTTATAGCAACACCACTGGTGAAAACAACATAGCTGTTGGATACCTATCTCTTTATTCCAACACCACTGGTGTGTATAACACAGCTACCGGGAGAGAATCTCTGCGCTACAACACCACGGGTTCTTACAACATAGCTTATGGGGTGGAAGCTCTCGAATCTAACACCACTGGAACTAACAACGTAGCCATTGGGCGAGGGGCTATGCGTCAGAACACCACTGGTGGGTACAACACAGTTATTGGACGAAATACTCTTTACTCCAACGTTAGTGGTACTAACAACTCAGCTGTCGGACGGGAAGCCCTTTATTACAGCACCAGTGGTAGTTACAACATAGCTAACGGATACCGAGCTCTCTATAACAACACCAGTGGTAATTACAACGTGGCCATCGGGCGTCAAACTCTCCGTGACGCCACCACTGGTGACTCTAATATCGGCATAGGCTTTTTTAACGATGCTGGAAGTTATAGTCCGGTATTTAATCCAACAACAGAAAGCAATCGCCTTATTTTAGGTCATACAGGAATCACCAATGCTTACGTCCAAGTTGCTTGGACCGTTACATCTGACGCACGGGATAAGATGAACTTTGCTCCAGTACCTTATGGTCTGGACTTCGTCAATCAACTCAAGCCAACTGCTTACCAATTCAAGGTGGATCGTGACACTGAAACACCGCATGGTAATGTGCGTTACGGTTTTAAAGCGCAAGATATTCTTGCTCTTGAAGGCGACAACCCCGTGATTATTGACACCGAAGATGCTGACAACCTAAAGTACAAAGGCGAACACCTAGTACCTGTACTGGTCAATGCGGTTCAAGAGTTGACTACTATGGTCAACGAGCTTAAATTTGAACTAGCTGCCCTTAAGGGCGCTTGAACATCACCTTTCTTTTTGGAGTCTTTCCATGTCCGCCCCAGACCTTTTAACTGCTGAAGAAATTGCACAAAGCTATTCTTCTGCTATGGACAGCGTTAACTTGATCAACGAGCTGATGGCCTCGCCACCGCTTGACGACGAAGAGCAAGACGCTGTTAAGCGAAACGTTGAGCATCTTGAATTAATGGTCGAAAAAGACTATTGGACTACAGAAGATCTTCAGCCATTCACAGACGCAATTGCTGCAGGCCAAGCCTGATCAGCTAACAGCTGCTCTGTTATTCGCCCCGTGGTAACGCGGGGCTTTTCTAGTACACTGCTATGGAGCTATCTTCTACCAATGGCTGAATCTTCAACCACGTTTAATTGGGCCGTTAATAACCTGGAGCGCGAAACAGCTGACGGGTTTGTTTTCACTGCTCATTACACGGTTACCGCCGCAGACGGAACCTACACCAGTGGAGCGTACGGTTCAGTCGCGTTTGACCGCCCTGATACTTTAATACCTTTTAGCGATTTGACTGAAGAGCTAGTCATCAGCTGGGTTAAGGACCGGATTAATAATGTGGAAGGACTGGCATCAGCAGAACAAGTTGAAGAAGCACTTCAATCTCAACTAAATGAACAGCACGTACCAACAAAGGCCGGTGGTGTGCCTTGGGCTTCCTGATTGCTGCCAGCTGGGTAGGCGGGGTTTTTCTCACCTACTGTTTGCTTTCGGCTAACCACCTGGGGGATTAGGCTTGGATCGTCACACGTTTGAAAACTGGAAGCGTATCAAGGAAGCTTTAGAAAAAGCCGACAAGACCGACTGCCTATTTTACAAACGCGCAGTGGCGATCCTGTCTGGAAGACAAGACCCATTAGACTTGAAGTAATCAAGCTAGGATTCGTGATTGAAATTTACGCCGCAATCCTAGGCGCGTCCCTTGGTATAGCTGGGCTAAGTGTATCAGGGTTTACACGCCGCACGGATGAATCCCGCGAAGCAGTTATTCGTTTAACCGCTGCTGTTGAAAGCATTGCGGGCAAACTAGAAGAATTACACCAAGACATGAAAGTGGATCGTAAAGAAATATACACCACTCTCAACGAGCACAGCAACCGCATCTCACTTTTAGAGCACAAAGGACCAAAAGGCTAGTATTAAACAAAGTCTTGAACCCCATGAACTTCGAGGAAATCCTTAGCCACCCTGCTTTCTGGGTTGTCGTCGCCGCCGCATCTGAACTGATCGGCATGAGCAAGCTAAAGGACAACAGCATCATCCAATTCTTGTTCACTGCAATCCGCAGCGTCAGGCCCGGAAAAAAGGGCTAGTCCCACCTGACGGGCGCTGGATCGTTTTATTTAACACCCGCTCACTATGGAGCAGGGTCAACAAGGTTATCCAGCGGCGTAAATTTTACGCAACGCTGCCCAAAAAACTAGACCAAGCTGAAAAGGACTGGCACGCAACCCAACCTGCCGCAGTGCCACCTCCACAGTTTCTTGACGACCTGCACCTTCGCGCACCATGGCATGAGCCCAAAAACCCCAGTTCACCTGACTGACCTGTTTCGGTATTACCGAAAACTGCCGCATCAAAGCGCCGCGTTAGTAGAGCTAGAAAACGCAATTTTAAAAGCACAACCAGATTTGTTAAACCGGGATCAACCCTGGTACGGAACATGGAGTTCAGCAGTGGATGACAAAAGCTTTGGTGCCGCAGTAGAGCTAATTAAAAAGTTTGAAGGTTGTCATTTAACTTCATATATGTGCCCGGCAAACGTGCCAACAATTGGCTATGGAAATACCCGTTACCCGGACGGAAAAAGTGTAAAGCTGGGAGAAACGATCAGCCAGCAACGCGCTGAAACCATGTTGACTTTAGAGATAAACCGTACAGCAGACATACTTGAAGAAACCGTGCCTTTTTGGGCGGAAATGAATGGCAACCAAAAGTCCGCGTTAATCAGCTTTGCATTTAACCTTGGAGCGTACTTTTATGGCCTGCCATCGTTCCGAACAATTACCCGTGTTTTAAGGAACCGGGAATGGGACCAGGTCCCTAGTGCGTTACTTCTTTACCGAAACCCCGGTTCACACTTTGAGGAAGGTTTACGCCGCCGCCGTACAGAAGAAGGAGTTATCTGGCTAGCGCCCTAAAGCTGTTGGAGCGGTTACCATATAAACAGCTGCAAGTCAAATTTGTTGTTGCAGTTTATTGAGCGGTGGTAGTGGACCACCAGATCGACGGGACCGAGCTGGTATCCCGTAAAAAAGCCAAGGTGCGCTTTCGCGATCAAATTTTGCAGCAATGGAATTACTGTTGCGCTTATTGCGCTGAACCTCTAGGCAAGAATGCAACACTAGATCACGTCGTACCAAAGTGGAAAGGCGGCATAACAGAGCGACGAAATCTAGTTGGATGCTGTTTTTCTTGCAATAGCCACAAGTCAGGCCATGACTGGCAGACATGGTATAAAGAACGGGATTACTGGAACGAAGCCCGCGAAGCGCGGATTTCAGAATGGATGGAACAGTGAAGTATGTCTGCGATGACTTTTGCTTTTTGTTCGTTAGTCGTTTCTACACACAAGCCACCGCCAGCAGTACACACTACAAACCAGAGTTCATCTAGCCCTTGAGTCCTGACCATATTCAGGCCCGTTAGATGAATTGCGGTATATGCGTTCTAACTGATTTGCTACTGGATGGCCGTCAGTTATGGGGACTTCATCAAAAGGGCTATTAGCGATAAAGATCAACGGCCCATGCATTTCTTTAACTGCGAGCATACCTATACGAGGGCTACGCACCAACATGTGAAGAGCTATGCGCTCGAACCAGTTCAAAAAAATGACTTTCATAGGTGCAGTGTAGGAAAAACGGCCTGGTACACAACCGGAAAACATTGCTTAAAAACGGCAGCACATTTAAAAGCAACCTGTCGATGCTCTAATTGCGTGTCATTATTAGCCCGCAACTGGATGTAATGCACCCATGACCTCAGTGTTCCCTGCATGTATAGGCTTGTAGGAGTGCAGAGGGGCAGAATACGTCTAGCCGTCTCCTTGGCAACGCCCCGTTCCAATAAGGTGTTATAAAACAAAAAGGCATCAGCAATGATGCGGCCAGCACCTTCCTGGTAAGCCTCTTGGTACTGCGGGTGTATGTCACTGATACTGTTCTGCCGATTTTTAAAATCTTGCCGCCTAAAAGAAGGTACTTCAGCCGGTTGTGTTTTGCTGTATCGAGTAGAAAATTCCTGGAACGAAAAGGACCGATGCCGCACAATTTGAGCTGCGATGTCCCTTTCAGTACTAATTTGAACGCACATGTTCGCCATTTCAAAAGGCGACCAATGCTTGTGCTTAACAAGGTACTTAAGCAATCCTGGCCCAGTTTCCCAGTTGTCTTCATTGCTGGGATTACTAACACGTGCCATGCGCACGATTAGTTTTTCAGCGTCTGGAGTTGCCCAGACCAGTTCAACATTGCTCATGAATACAGTGCAGAGATCAGACGTTGCACCACACTTTTTCTAATGTGGTAGTGCGTTTTACAGTAGATATGTCCTTCCTCTACAGGAATTTCTACTGAATACAAAAGTGCAGCGCACACTGTACACTTTCTAACCCGTGTCATCGCTACGTCGTGCGAAACACGGGTACTAATGACTTTTACCGCACCTCTATGGGAGGCACCACATTTAGGGCATTCCATTATAAAGGCCCGCAAGTACCCAACTGTGCGAGTACGTGAAGTTTCCGTAGGGCCTTATGGCACCTTTGCCTTACACGCTCTCTAGACATACCAATATCTTTTGCAATTTTTATGTATGTCTGAGCTTCACCCCCATCAAAAGCAAAAACACGTTCAATGATGGTGCGATCCACTGGGGCTAAAGACATCAACAACCTATCTACTGTATCACTGCAGAAAAGGCTGTCAAGCTTTTCCATTGGGTGCTCGCCATCACTAATAAGTTCGATCAGTGAATGTTCTTGAGAATCCAGCCCGGTTCTAGGTTTATCCAAACTAAGACAGTCTTCACTACGTTCCAGGTATTCACGCAACCGCTTGGGGCTTGTATCACAGTATTCCGCGCTTTCTTCTAGCGTGGGAGGTCTGCCATGCGCTAATTCAAATTCAGGTGCCCACTGCCGCAACTTTGCCAGTATCTCTCCAGCATGGGACGGAATGCGAATCATCCGATCATGGTGGCTTAAATACCGACTAATAGATTGCCTGATCCACCAATAAACATAAGTGGATAGCGCGTAACCACGCTCTGGATCAAACTTTTTAATGCCGTGAGCAAGACCTATGTTGCCTTCCTGTACAATGTCAAACATTTCTGTGCGCCTGGAACGTAATGTGTAACGTTTTGCAATAGAAACCACAAGTCTTAAGTTGCAGTTGATCAATTTTTGGTAGGCGCGTTCGCCTGTTTTGATTTGTTTGGGGGTGGGGTTTTCGGACGCAACCCAGACTTGTACTTGCCGCGCCAGGAGTATTTCCTGCTCTTTGCTTAAGAGCGGATAGCGGACAATGTCTTGTAAGTACTGGCTAAAACCATCCATCAGTAAGAGACTTCTACAATGCTTGGAATTGAACCCATGCTGTCTTCAAGGCTGCGAGCCACCTGACAAGCTTTTTCAATAGTTACATAGGAACAAGCGTCTTCTGCTTTGTAGGTCAAATGAATGCCATTGTTTTTAGGGAAGTTTGCGTAAAAAGCTGCAAGGTACAGAACTTCACCTTTGTGTGTTGTTTTAAGGGCGTAGCGAGTCATGCGTTTTAAGTTTCAGACTCAGCAAGAGTAGCACAGTAGAGGGCATTTTACTGGTCACTGTCAGAAGCTTTACGAGACTTAATACGCCCTTCAACACGTTTCCGCACAGAGGCTCGCCAAGTGGCTTCATCTTTAGCAACTGCTTCGTTATAGATTGCTGCAGGGTATTCACGTTCCAACGCTTTATAAATCACGTCGCGAATCCAGGCGGTGGGGCGCATTGTAGCTTTTTCAGCTACATCGAACAATAAACGTGCCCTATGCGGATCAAGAAGAATTTGCATATATGTTTTGTTTCCGTGCCGAATCGCCATAAAGTGCTATACCACTAAAAGCAGTCTAGCACTGTGCTACCAAAGAAAGGAGTCGTCAACGTGTTTGCGCCAACCAGTCTTTTGATCTTTACGAGCCTTTGTACGCTGTTTGCGGCAACCCCGTCTTACTTCCCTAGCGCCTTCGAGAAAATTAGCTGCGCGGAGCAAATCTGCAGTCGTGGCACGTGCTATTTCGTACCGCAAAAAATTCATTACTACCTGCCGCCCTGTTTGAGGTTGCATAGGCAGCATCCATCACTTCCGCAAGACTACGGTAAACGTGTGTTTCCCGAAGGCTACGGAAGGACCACCCATTAGCAGTCCGATAAATGCTGACCATGCTTTGTTCATCGCTAGTGAATTTCGGACCAACGCTTACCCACAGAAGGTTCAGCTAAAGGCGGAATGTCTCCTAACCACTTAGCTTCGGCGTTCTCCATTATCTGTTTTAGCTGAGCTGCCCACTGCTGGGCCTTATCTTCACGAACTAGTAAGAGGATTTCATCGTGGATACAGCCCGCAATTTTTACTTCCTGTTCGCCAGCTTCTAAAAGCTTTGGCCAAAGGTTCCCTAAAGCACATTTAAGGATCGCAGCACCAGCACCTTGGATCGGAGTATTACACCTAACTGTCAGCCGGTTCATTTCACCAGGCAAGAAACGCCGCATTCCAGATTCTGGAATACGAATTTCAGCCCACTTATTGCTTTTTGTTTGGGATGCGTCGGCAGCATTTTGATTTTGCCATGTCTTCACGCCTGCATAAGTGTCTAACCACTGATTACGGATTTTTGCGGCAGCTTCAACGGTCATTGTGACACCAGAACCAGCAGCGTAATTACGCAAACCCTTAGCGCCGGACCCGTACAACAAACCAAAGTTGGCGCTTTTCGCAATCTGCCGAGTACAACCAATTGCTTGCGCGGTAACCGTATGCAGGTCTTCACCGGCCTGGAACGCTTTAGTCATCTTTTCGTCCTGCGCCACTGCTGCAGCGAGTCGAAGTTCCATTTGACCAAAATCCGCGTCAACAAGTAGCCAACCATCAGGAGCCTCAACACACTGGCGAAACTCTGTATCGCGAGGTATCTGCTGATTGTTTGGCTTAATGCAGGACATACGACCTGACTCAGCGCCAAGTTGCAAATAGCTGGCACGTACAAAACCATCCGGGTCCATTTTTTCAAGGATCCCTTCAGCCATTTGACGGCGCTTTTCACTTTTCTTCCACGCCAAATAGGTCTGTATAACATGGTGATCCGCTGCGTAATCCTGAAGCGCTGCTCTGCTAGCGCTAGGTTTGCCCGTTTTACTGTCCTTTGGCACTGTCCCTAAAAGTGCTGTGAACTTTTCTAACAATTGTTTGGGGCTATTTAAATTAAAACCTGCTTCTAGTTTGGTCCCACGACGAGCATCACCCGTAGCTTTTGGCCTGAGGTTAAACGCTTGCGGCGCAGTCTCAATCTGTTCGATTTCCGCGTACCACTTTTCATAGTCAGAGTCTTCGTGCCCCATTTGAGTGACAAGATCTCGAAGCTTTGAAAGTCTTTGAGAGTTTCGTGCTTCTTTAGGTAACTTGTGTTTCTCAGGAAGCGCAGCATCAAGTTCGCGTAAAAAATCTCTGCTGAGCGCATTAATGTCGTGTTCGTAATCATTGCAAAGCTGCTCAAGACTGGAACGGTTCCAAGGAAGCCCGGTACGCCACATCTGGGCCATAGCGGGAAGTGCTTTGCACTCTAATGTATAAGCTTCAACAAGCCGTGCATTTTGTAACGCTGCTGTAAGTGGATGGTCAAGTTGCAAGAGCACCTCAACGTCTTTAGCGGCGTAGACCAACTGGTCTCGACTTAAAACTGGAACGCTCCAATCAGACCTTTGCTGTTCCTTATCAAGGTCAATTTTTAGGACACGCTTGGCAACATGGGCCAGCCCGTGTTTGACATTGGGCGTGCCATTGTGGTGAAGCTTACTGGCAAGCATGGTGCAGCCAATACGACCACGGATATAAATTCCATGCTCTTGGAGCCAGCCAAGGTCAAACACTGCGTTGTGGGCTAACAAAAAACCCTC
>Ga0213863_10000471_pt1 | contig 30897 bp, 26 predicted proteins | sample PICome_8_FD_160128 | JGI IMG/M metagenome (GOLD analysis project Ga0213863, IMG submission 160128) | Coastal seawater microbial communities near Pivers Island, North Carolina, United States - PICO497 | ecosystem: Environmental > Aquatic > Marine > Coastal | place: USA: North Carolina... | reverse complement strand
TAGAATTATCATAAATGATGAAAGTATCGTGGCAAATATTAGTGTAACTTCTGGCATGTTTATAAATTCATAATTCTCTGTTTTGTTCTACTCGACAGTCACGGACTTGGCCAAATTCCGCGGCTGATCGACATCCGTGCCCTTGATCAGCGCAATGTGATAAGCCAACAGCTGCAGCGGCACCACATAGGCAATGGGGGCCAGGTATTTATGGCACGGTGGCAGAGTAATGTGGGTTATGCCGTCCTCAGGCTGTAAGTCCACCCCTTCCTCTACAAAAACATACAGCTCTCCGCCTCGCGAACGCACTTCTTGCAGATTGGAGTAGAGCTTTTCCAGCAGCTCGTCATTCGGGGCCAAGGCCACCACGGGCATGTCTTCATCTACCAAGGCGAGTGGCCCATGCTTCAGTTCGCCAGCTGCATAGCCTTCCGCATGAATGTATGACAACTCTTTGAGTTTCAACGCGCCTTCCATAGCGATGGGGAAGAAGCTTCCCCGGCCCAGATACAACGCATGCTGTTTATGGGCAAAGTGCTTGGCCAATTTTTCAATGGGCGCGTCCAGTTTCAGCAAGTCAGAGACCGTCCCCGGTAACTGATGAAGGTGATGGACAATATCGGTTTCCAAAGCAGGGTCTAATCCTCGTTCGCGTCCCAGCAAAAGGGTGATCAACATAAGCGCGGTTGTTTGCGCCACGAATGCCTTAGTCGATGCCACACCAACTTCGGTACCCGCGTTGAGCATCATGGCGAGATCCGATTCGCGCACCGTTGCCGACGTCGGCACGTTGCAGAGTGTGAGGGTCGCTAAAAACCCACCTTCCTTTGCGAGCCTGAGAGCGGCTAGGGTATCGGCGGTTTCGCCGCTCTGGGATATCGTGATGAAGAGGCTGTTCTTCTGCACTGCTGGTTTGCGATAACGGTATTCGCTGGCGATCTCTACCTGGCATGGCAGACCTGCTAGCTCCTCAATCCAATAGCGCGCAACGCTGCCAGCCAAAAAGCTGGTGCCGCAGGCCACGATCGTCACCGCCTCTACCTTGGCTAAGAGCTCTGTGGATCCTTCGCCCAAAGCCGCTTCGAGTACCCGGTCCTTGCTCACCCGACCTTCCAACGCCCGCTGAATTACGTCCGGTTGCTGGTACATTTCCTTTTGCATGAAGTGGCGATAATTGCCGCGATCCATGTCGTCGGCTTCCATGAACACTTTGACGTCAGCGCGAACTACCGCTTCATCGTCGATGTTCCAGATATCAATGCTGTCTGATCGCAAATCGACCAGATCGCCTTCTTCAAGATAGATGAAGCGGTCGGTGACGGCCCGCAGCGCCAAGATATCGGACGCGAGGTAATTTTCGCCAATGCCCTTACCTAAAATCAGCGGGCAACCTTGGCGTGCAGCGATCACTCGTTGATGCTCGCCCGCGGCAATTACCGCCAGCGCATAAGCTCCATCCAAGCGCCGCACGGCTTGTCTTACGGCGTCGAGCAGGTTTTGATCGCTTTGCAAATAGTGATGAATGAGGTGGACGACGACTTCGGAGTCGGTTTCAGACGTAAAGGCATAGCCTAGGCCTTTCAGCTCCTGTCGCAACGCGACGTGATTTTCTATAATGCCGTTGTGCACCAAAGAAACATTTTGTCCGTCATCGCTTGATGTCGACAGGTGCGGGTGAGCATTCTCCACCGTGACTTTGCCATGAGTCGCCCAACGAGTATGCGCGATACCCGTCCCCCCGATAACAGGGCTCTGCTCTAACGCATCAACTAGGTTTTGCACTTTGCCGACTTGGCGTGAGCGAATGATCTTGCCGTCGGGGCCGATGGCCGCAACACCAGCAGAATCGTATCCGCGATATTCCAGTCGCTGCAGACCGCGAATTAGGATTGGGGTGGCGTTGCGTTCAGCGACGACTCCAACGATTCCACACATAGCGTTTTCCCTAAAAAGCCTGACGGCCCAGTTATTCTTGACGTTTTCTACGGCGTATCGGGCTGAGCCATTTGCTGATTGTGCGCTGACGCGCCCGCCCTACGGCTAGAGATTCGGGTTCAACTGTCGAGGTCACGGTAGATCCTGCCGCAACGAAAGCATCGTCGCCGATTTCTAGCGGCGCGACCAAGGTGCTGTTGGTGCCGATAAACGCGCGCTTACCGATGGTTGTTTGGTGCTTATCAACGCCATCGTAATTGCAGGTGACCGTGCCAGCACCAATATTCACCTCAGGCCCTATGATCGCGTCGCCCAAATACGTCAGGTGGCTGGCTTTAGCGCCCTTACCCAGCGACGCTTTTTTTGTCTCGACGAAGTTCCCAATTTTCACTCCCGCGGCGAAATTGCTGCCCGGCCGTATTCTGGCAAACGGTCCAAGCTGACAGTCTTCGGCGACAATAGCGCCTTCAATAACGGTATGGGCATTAATGCGGACGCCACCGCCAATCGTACTGTCTTCCACCACGACTCCTGGGCCAACGGTTACCCCCTCGCCCATGGAGACATCGCCGATGAAAACCGTGTTTATGTCGATAAAACAATCGATACCACAGCTCAGAGAGCCGCGAATATCCACCCGTGCAGGATCGGCAAAAGAAACACCTGCGGCCATAAGCGACGCAGTTTGTTGACCTTGAAACAAACGTTCGGCTTCCGCTAACTGCGCACGATCGTTGACGCCCATGACTTCGTTTTCGTCCGCTACAACGATACCGTGAACAGCCACTCCATCGGCAACCGCCAGGCCCACGATATCGGTGAGATAATACTCTCCCTGAGTGTTATTGGGCTCTATCCTATTCAACCAATTTCGCAGCAGATGCGTTGGCGCAGCGAGGATACCGGAGTTAATTTCGGTAATGGCGCGCTGGTCATCTGACGCATCTTTGTACTCAATGATTGCTTCTATGTAGCCGGCGTCGTTACGAGCAATACGCCCCAATTGCGCTGGATCGGAAAATTCCGCGGTCACAATACTCAAGTGGCCTAACTGGGCGGCCGCAACGCATTCGGCGAGGGTGTCGTGGGTTATCAGCGGGACATCACCATAGAGCACAAGGCTAACGCCATCATCAGGCACATGCGCCAAAGCAATCTTCACTGCATGCCCTGTGCCTAACTGCTCGGCTTGCAAAACGGTATTTAGCGGACCGTCCAGTGCACTCAGGCTCGCTTCAATCTGATCAATGCCGTGGCCCAACACCAAGTGCATTTCTTCCGGCGCAAGCTGCGCAGCCGTTTTGATCACCCGATGTAACATGGGCTCACCAGCAATCGAGTGCAGGACTTTTGGGATATTGGATTTCATTCGGCTGCCCTTGCCGGCAGCGAGAATGATGACATTTGGGGTCATGAAGGGTTACCTGTAATGCCTATGGGAGACGACGGGCACCTAGGTGCGTATCGCAGCGACTTAAGTATACCCCGCCAAATGGATAGACGTTAGGACGCGTTGCGGCCTAACGCCTGCGGCGACGAAGTTCTTCGAGTGTGCGCTGTTTAGCTAGCGCTTCAGCCATCATGGCCGCTGCTGAGGAGAATTCGGTTTCTGCGTTGCGATCTTCCATGGCTTTTTCTGCCAGCAAGCGCGCTTCTTCGGCCTGGGCCTCGTCTAAATCTTCCGCTCGGAGGGCGGTATCGGCCAGCAGCGTGACGAAGCCCGGCTGAACTTCAAGATAGCCGCCAGATGCGAAGTACACCTCTTCACTGCCGTCTTCCATTTGGAGTGTGACCGCGCCGGGATTAATCCCTGTCAGCAACGGTGCGTGCCCAGGTGTGATCCCCAACTCGCCAATAGTGCCTCGAACAGACAGCGATGTGATAGCGCCTGAGAACAAGGATTCCTCTGCACTGACAATTTCGCACTGTAATGTCGCCACGTCGCTACCTCTCGTAAACCTGCATGTTTAGGACGCCCACCGTTCGACCTGTTTCGAACGGTTTATTACGTCGTTTTACGCCGAAGAGTCGATTAAAGCGTTTTTGCTTTTTCAATCGCGTCTTCGATACCACCAACCATGTAAAACGCATCTTCCGGAAGGTCATCGTATTCCCCTTCCAAAATCGCCTTGAAGCTACGCACAGTATCTTCTCGGCTAACGAACTTACCGCTATTGCCGGTGAACTGTTCAGCAACGAAGAAGGGCTGGGAGAAGAATTTTTGTACCTTACGAGCGCGGTATACCAGCTGCTTATCTTCTTCAGACAGCTCATCCATACCCAAGATCGCAATAATGTCTCGCAGTTCTTGATAACGCTGAAGCACTTGTTGGACTTCCTGAGCCACGTTGTAGTGCTCTTCGCCCACAACCAACGGGTCCAGCTGACGGCTGGTGGAATCCAGCGGGTCAACAGCAGGGTAGATGCCCAAGTCGGTGATGGCCCGGGACAGGGTCACCGTTGAATCCAAGTGAGCAAAGGTCGTCGCTGGCGACGGGTCAGTCAGGTCATCTGCGGGTACGTACACCGCCTGGACTGACGTAATCGAACCGGCCTTTGTCGTCGTAATACGTTCCTGAAGAACACCCATCTCTTCCGCCAACGTTGGCTGATAACCTACCGCGGAAGGCATACGGCCCAGCAGAGCAGACACTTCTGTTCCCGCGAGGGTGTAACGATAAATATTGTCAACGAACAGCAGTACGTCACGACCATCATCGCGGAATTTTTCCGCCATTGTCAGGCCCGTCAAGGCAACACGAAGACGGTTGCCTGGAGGCTCGTTCATTTGGCCAAACACCAAGGAAATCTTGTCGAGTACGCCCGCTTCTTCCATCTCGTAGTAGAAGTCGTTGCCCTCTCGGGTACGCTCACCTACACCGGCAAATACCGACAGACCCGAGTGCTCGATAGCGATGTTACGGATCAGCTCTAGCATGGTTACGGTCTTACCAACGCCGGCACCACCGAACAAGCCAACCTTACCGCCACGGGCGAACGGACAGATCAAGTCGATCACCTTGATGCCCGTTTCCAGAACTTCATTGCCACCGATTTGGTCCTCGTAAGCTGGTGGCTTACGGTGAATCGGCATGACTTCTTTGGCGTCTACCGGTCCTTTCTCGTCGATGGGAGTGCCCAGAACATCCACAATACGTCCTAAGGTTTCTTCACCCACCGGGATCGAGATGGGCGCGCCGGTGTTCGTGACTTCTAAGCCCCGAGAGAGTCCATCAGAAATACCCATGGCAATTGTGCGAACGATGCCGTCGCCCAATTGTTGTTGAACTTCCAGGGTCAAGCCGCTGTCCGTTACTGAGAGTGCATCATAAACCTTTGGCACATTGTTTCGATCAAACTCTACATCGATGACCGCGCCGATAATTTGTACGATTCGACCGCTACTCATTTCTAGCCTCTTTATTTCTTTAGTTTGTTTAAATCTGTTTGTCTGTCTGACGACCCGCCGATTTTCAGCGGGGCTACCTACGTTGGCTACACTGCCGCCGCGCCGCTGACAATTTCCGCAATCTCTTGGGTAATCGCCGCCTGACGAGCGTTGTTATAAATCAGCTGCAGCTCGTCTATCAGCTTCTCAGCATTTTCCGTCGCGTTTTTCATCGCGATCATCTTGGCTGCCTGCTCACAAGCTCCGTTCTCAATCACGGCCTGATACACCTGTGATTCCAGATAACGCAGCAACAAGCCTTCAATCAGCTGGCGTGCATCGGGCTCATAAATGTAATCCCAGCGATGCTTATAGGATTCGTCATCCGCAGGATCTAATGGCAACAGCCGACGCACGGTTGGTGCCTGAGTCATGGTATTTTCAAAGTCGTTGCTGGCCAGAAACAACTGGTCGATTTGGCCTGATGAGTAAGCATCGAGCATGACTCTTATGCCACCAATCAAGTCCGCGATAACCGGCGTTTCGCCCACGTCTGGCATAACGGCTACTACATTCGCACCGACGGAGCGAAAAAACGGTCCAGCCTTGTTGCCAATCAGGCCCATATCGACTTCGATGCCCTTGGCTTCAAGCTCAGCCATTTGCTTGACCACAGAACGGAACAGGTTGACGTTCAACCCCCCGCACAGGCCTCGATCAGACGACACAACAATAAAGCCAACGCGTTTCACGGGCCGAGCTTCCATAAAAGTGTGCTTGTATTCAGGATTCGAATTCGCCAAATGACTGATCACGCCACGAATACGTTCGCTGTAAGGTTTGCCTTGCTGCATGCGATCTTGGGTGCGGCGCATCTTGCTCGCCGCAACCATTTGCATCGCGCTCGTGATCTTCTGCGTGTTTTGCACACTTCCGATCTTATTTTTAATCTCTTTGCCGACGGCCATGTTTTATCCTTTCAAGCTGCTGAGATCGCAATTCGACGTGCTTAGTACGCCTGAGTTGCCTTGAACTTTTCAATGATCTCTTTCAGCGTTGCTACGACGTCGTCGTTGTAAGCGCCGGTTTCATTGGTGCTCTGCACAAAGCTGGCATAGTCGGCATTCATAAAGCTCAACAAACCTGCTTCGAAGTCCAGTACCTTATCGACCGGCACGTCTTCCAGATAACCTTCGTTGGCTGCAAAAAGCACCGTGCCCATTTCTGCGACAGACATCGGGGCAAACTGCTTCTGCTTCATCAGCTCGGTTACCCGCGCACCATGCTCAAGCTGGCGTCGCGTGGCATCGTCAAGATCTGATGCGAACTGAGAGAAGGCCGCCAGCTCACGGTACTGGGCCAGCGCCATCTTGATACCGCCAGAAATCTTCTTCATAAACGGCACCTGGGCGGAGCCACCCACACGAGATACCGAGATCCCCGGGCTCATCGCGGGACGAAGACCAGAGTTAAAGTTCTCTGTTTCGAGGAATATCTGCCCGTCCGTAATTGAAATGACGTTGGTGGGTACGAAGGCTGATACGTCACCGGCCTGTGTCTCAATAATCGGCAACGCGGTTAGTGAGCCGGTTTTACCCTTGACCGCACCGTTCGTCTGCTTTTCGACGTAGTCAGCGTTGACTCGTGCGGCGCGCTCTAACAACCGGGAGTGCAAATAGAAAACGTCACCGGGGTAGGCCTCACGTCCGGGTGGGCGCTTAAGCAACAACGAAATCTGGCGATAAGCCCATGCCTGCTTGGTCAGATCATCGTAGATAATCAGTGCGTCTTCGCCAGTATCGCGGAAGTATTCGCCAATCGTGCAGCCTGAATACGCTGAGATAAACTGCATAGACGCTGGATCCGCAGCGCCAGCGGCCACGACCGTGGTGTATTCCATCGCACCATTTTCTTCCAGCGTCCGAACAACGTTCGCAATCGTTGACATCTTCTGACCGATGGCAACGTAAACGCACTTAATGCCACTGCTCTTTTGGTTGATGATGGCGTCAACCGCGATAGCGGTCTTACCGATCTGTCGGTCACCAATAATCAGCTCTCGCTGGCCTCGGCCAACCGGTACCATCGCATCGATACACTTGAAGCCAAGCTGTACGGGTTGGTCTACAGACTGTCGGGCGATAACGCCGGGTGCAACTTTCTCGATAGGCGACGTTTGCTGGGCGTTTAGTGGGCCCTTTCCGTCGATTGGGTTACCCAGGGCGTCTACGACGCGGCCTAGTAATTCTGGGCCAACGGGCACTTCAAGAATGCGGCCGGTACAGCGAGCCGTCATCCCTTCCGTCAGGGACTCGTAATCGCCAAGAACAACAACACCAACGCTGTCGCGCTCTAGGTTCAAGGCCATGCCGTAAAGGCCGCCATCAAACTCGATCATCTCGCCGTATTGGGCTTGGGCCAGACCGTGAATACGCACGATACCGTCGGATACACCAACAATGGTGCCTTCGTTTTGGGCTTCAGCCTTAATGTCCAGGCCTTGAATTCGGCCCTTGATGATGTCACTGATTTCCGATGGATTCAGTTGCTGCATGCTCGCTTCCTTTTAAATCTTGTTTCGCTTGGACGGTGCTTTACTTAGCACCCCTATTTTTGCACCAGGGTCTCGACCAGCTTGGTCAATCGGCCTCTGACGGAACCGTCAATGACAATGTCCCCTGCACGAATTACCGCTCCGCCAATCAGGCTAGCGTCGGTTCGTGAAGCTATGGATACTTCTCTGTCGTACTTTTTTTGCAGCGACGCTTTCAATGCATCGCTTTGCGCCTCGGTAAGATCGAAAGCCGACACAACATCGACATCCAGCGTTCGCTCTTGCTCTGCGCGCAACGCTTCAAACTGGTTACGCACTTCTTCTAACAGCAACAAGCGATCATGTTCCGCTAATGCCTGCAAAAAGGGATTTGCTTCGTCGTTGATTTCGTCGGCACACAGTTCCGCCAACTTGTTCGCTTTATCGGCTGCGGCAAGGTCAGGGCTATTCAACATGGTCTGAACGTCGGTATCCCCGCTGGTCGCAACCAGGACACTCAGTGACGTAGACCATGCTTCCAGACTGTTTGATTCCTGGGCCAAACCAAATATTGCGTTGGCATACGGCCGGGATAGGGTTGCTACCTCTGCCATGGCTTAGAGCTCAGCTGCCAATTTCGTGAGCATGGCATCGTGCTTCGCTGCATCGATGTTGTCCTCAATGACGCGTTCCGCACCCGTTATCACAAGGGCCGCGACTTCTGCTCGAAGCGCTTCCTTCGCGCGATTCATTTCTTGGTCAATTTCTGCTTTTGCTGCATCCAGTAGACGCTGGCCTTCTTGACGTGCTTCATCCTTGGCTTCGTCTACCATCTGGTTTGCACGACCGCGGGCTTGCTCAATAATCGAACTCGCTTCCGCTTTGGCCGTCGCCAGTTCGGCCTCGGCATTTGTTGCCGCACTGGCCAGCTTTTGGTCGGCCTCTTCAGAAGCACGCAGCCCGGCTGCGATTGCTTCTTGGCGTTCGCGCATCGCGGTGCCTAGCATTGGCCAGATATATTTCATGACGAACCAGACAAAAATAACAAACGTTATGCTTTGTCCTAGTAGCGTTGCGTTTAGGTTCATTGCTGATCCCTTTTTATCCGTTTCAAATTTATCGTCGCTTTCGCACAGCGCCTTATGCGGCACCACACCGTTGTCAGACCGATGCCGTCCAAGCTGCCATCCAAGCATACTCCCTAGGGCCAGGCTCGAACCGCTCAAACCTTGTTTCAACACCTTTCGGAGCTGAGGGCCTCGTCAATGCTTCGATCCAACCGGACGCAGGCAAAGCCTCGGCCAGCCTTCGTCCCCGCTTGGTGCGCTGTACTATCCAGCAACCGCGAAGATGACATACAGACCAATACCTACCGCGATCATTGGAACCGCGTCGACAAGGCCTAGAACGATGAACAGTTGAGTACGCAGCATTGGCAGCAGTTCGGGCTGACGAGCAATACCCTCGAGAAATTTACCACCCAGTACGCCTACGCCAATCGCGGCGCCGACTGCACCCAATCCCATCATCAGACCACCGGCAACAAACAAAAGTTCCATTTCAACTCCAATCTAACAGTTAAGAATCGCGGCCTAGCCGCATAATGCCTCTAACGAGAAAGGCGGATCAATGTTCTTCAGAGTCGTGTGCCTGTGCCAGGTACACGATCGTCAAAACAGCGAAAATAAAGGCCTGCAACGTAATGACCAGGACGTGGAAAACCGCCCAGACCCATTGCAATACGCCACCGAATATAAAGAACCCGATCCCACCACCAAACATCAGGGCGATCAGGATAAAAATCATTTCCCCAGCGTACATGTTACCGAACAATCGCAACCCCAAGGACAAAGGCTTAGCGATTAGCGATACAAATTCGAGGACGAAATTAACCGGGATGGCAAAGAGGGAGGGGAAGGGGTGCAGGGTCAATTCCTTCAGGAACCCGATCGCTCCCTTACATTTGATGCTGTAGTACAAAATCATCACGAAAACGGACAGTGCCAGCGCCATGGTGATATTCGGATCTGTCGAGGGAACGACTTTCATGTGCGACACACCCAACAGAACGGCTAATTCAGGGATCCAGTCCACCGGCACCAGATCCATGGCGTTCATCAGGAAAACCCAGACAAAAATTGTCATCGCCAAGGGCGCAATCATATCGTTCTTGTGTTGAAAGATGCTGTCCGTGGTCTCGTTAATGAATTCAACAATCATCTCAACAAAATTTTGCAAACCTCCAGGAACACCAGCGGTTGCGGAAACAGCGGCTCGGCGGAAAAACACGGCAAACAAGAGACCAAGGACAACCGACCAAACCATGGAGTCCACATTTATGGACCAAAATCCCATTTGAGCTGCCTCAGCGCCGCTATGAGCAAAGCCCCAGGACCCATCAGGAAGCTGACCGTACGTAAGGTTGGTCAAGTGGTGTTGAATATAGTCTGTCGTTGTTTTTGCGCCGCTGCTCATCGCGTTTATGCTTTCCTATACTGTCGTCTTACTGTTCGTAAAAGCCGCATACTCGTCGTTAACGACCAGAATGCTCTTCAGACCCTCGGGCCAACACCCAAACATAGGCACTTTGGCTTGCCACCATGCCAAGCAGGAACCAAGCCACCTCTACCTTCTCGAAACCAAGAAACAGTGCCATCAGTGCACCGCTGCTCAACGTCTTCACCACTCCCTGGGCCAAAATACGGGACCCAACCAAGGTACGCTGACTTACCCAAGCAAAGTAAGCGCTTGGCAAAGCAATACAGAGCACCCCCGCAGCGACACTTTTCGCTGCACCTAAACCAAACCCGAACCCTATCGCCACGGCGGTAAACACGCCCAATACGAGTTGTTTTGTTACGACCGACCACTGGGCGGTCGCAAACAGACTGTTCATTCGGAACCTCTCGGCGGCGCGTAGTATAGAGATCGGCTCAATGCCATTCAATTGCATTTATCGAAATATCACTCCGGAAGATTGAACCGCCCTAGGACGCCGTCAAGTTCTTCAAGGCTGGAATACTTGATTACCACCTCACCAGCAGCGCCATTCTTTTGCCGAATATAGACGCTCGCACCCAAGTGATCCATGAGCCTACGCTGTAAGGCTCGAATATCGGGATCCGCGTTTTGAACGGGTTTCGTGCCGGTTTTGTCCCCGGACAACAACCGGCGCACAAGGTTTTCCGTCTCCCGTACAGACAGGCCGTCGCGCGCAACTTTCTCCGCAGCTTGATCTTGCTGCATACCTGTTAACCCCAGTAGCGCCTTGGCGTGACCCGTGTCTATCGCAGCCGACTCCAGCAATTGCCTGGCCGGTCCACCCAAATTGAGTAGACGCAGGCTATTAGCAATGGCTGCTCGAGACTTGCCAACAATGTCCGCCAACTGTTGCTGAGTGAGCTCAAATTCATTGCGTAACCGCTCAAGGCCTATGGCTTGTTCCAGAGCACCTAGGTCCTCTCGCTGAATGTTTTCAACCAGCGCAATTGTGGAAGCTTCACGGTCGGTTACCTCTTTCTTGACCGCTGGCACCTCGGCGAGTCCCGCCATTTGGGCCGCTCGCCAGCGACGCTCACCGGCGATCAATTCAAAGCCGCCTTGGGCTCTGGAGCGGACTACCAAGGGTTGCAGAACACCTTGTTGCCGGATTGACGCAGCCAATTCTTCCAGCGCGGCCTCATCAAAGTGACGACGAGGTTGATAAGGGCTGCGCACAATCTGTTCGACCGGAATAGTGACTAAACCGTTAGAATTTGCGGTCGCGGCCACATCAGAGCCGGCGGCTTGAGCTGCCTGTTCCGACTCGGATTCGGGTGGCTGGGTTTGTGCCGTCTTGGAAAGTAGGGCATCGAGACCCTTCCCCAATCGCGATTTACTCATGTAATTTCCATTGCCTATATTGCGTCCCGCATCCATCGACGCATCCTTGCCCCGCCCTTACTGCCTTTTCCGACTAAGCGTCGCTGCCTATTTATCGGTGCCATGACGTTTCTGCATTTCGCTAGCAAGTGCTAGGTATGCCAGAGATCCCCGTGACCCGCGATCATACATCATCACTGGCAAGCCGTGGCTTGGCGCTTCTGCCAAACGCACATTTCGCGGTACGACGGTGCGATACACTTTTTCGCCAAAATACTGAATTAGCTGCCGAGAGACATCTCGGCTGAGCCCATTGCGGGCATCGTACATCGTTCGCAGCAATCCCTCGATTTCCAGTTTGGGGTTTGCCTTGGCACGAATGCCTTCAACGGTATCCAACAACGCAGACAACCCTTCTAGCGCATAGTACTCACACTGCATGGGCACCAATACGCCAGTGGCGGCCACCAAGGCATTCACTGTCAGAATATTCAGCGAGGGTGGACAGTCGACAATGATGTAATCGTAAGCAAGAGGTTGTTCACTCAACCGCTTCGTCATCACGAACTCTCTTTCTTCAAACTGCATCAGTGCGACTTCAGCGGCGGTCAAATCGATATTGGACGGCATCAAATCGTAGTTGCCGACGGTTGTTTTAACGGTATCTTGCAGAGCAGTGTGGCCAAGTAACCAATCGTAAATGCTGACGTTGAGGTCGTGCTTGTCGATACCGCTGCCCATGGTGGCATTCCCCTGTGGATCTAGGTCCATGAGAAGAACACTGACGCCCAACCCTGCCAAAGCGGCACTGAGGTTTACACTGGTCGTGGTTTTTCCGACCCCACCTTTTTGGTTTGCGACTGCAATGATTTTTTTCATTGATTCACCACTCTTCATGGGACTAAGTTTCAAGCGCTTGATGCCGGGTCCAAGCGGCTTTAGACATTAGCTGCAAGTAATGCCTATGTGCCAATCCCGGCACGGAGTAAGCAACCTCCTCTAAACCGGCAAGCGGTGGTGTCTTTGAGACACGTTCCTCTGGGCTAGGTTCACCGTGGGGTTGAAGATCGTCGGGCTTGGCTATATGACTGTATACGATAAGACGGCCGTCAGCGCTCAAGTGATCGCGCATCATCGGCCAGAGTGTCTCTACAGGAGCGACGGCTCTCGCGACAACGGTATCGAAGACGGGGCTCTCCTGGGTGCGAGTCGACCTTTCGATATCACATTCTCGAACCGAAACATTTTTTAAGCCCAACTCTCGACAGGCCATTTGCAAAAAACGAACACGGCGAGCCATACGTTCCCACAATGTTATGGCGACATTCGGTTGGGCGATCGCAAGCGGTATGCCGGGTAAACCCGGTCCCGTGCCCACATCTAGCAGTGTCTTGCCCGTCACGTAAGGTATGGCGGCCAAGCTATCGAGCAGGTGGCGCGAGTCCAGTCGGACAATGTCTCTACGAGACACGAGATTCATGCCTTTATTCCACTTTTCAATCAGCTGCGCAAATGCCACCAGTTGTCTTGCTTCATCGGCCCCAATCTCAACCCCTAGAACGCGCGCATCGTCGAGCAGTCTGTCCTCGCGCGCACTCAGGACGCAACCACCGACTGTTTCGCCTTGGCATGTACCAACAAAATGGATAACGCCGCTGGCGTCATGCCCGGTATTCTCGCGGCTCTGGCCAACGAGTCGGGTTTGTGGTGATCCAGCTTCTGCCGAAGCTCATTGGACAAACCGTCTATCTGCAAAAAATTCAGTTCAGCAGGAATACGCAAGCCTTCGTGACGACGTATTTTTTCAATCTCGTCATCCTGACGCTTAATGTAACCCGCATACTTCGTTTCTATTTCGAACTGCTCCAACGCTCTGAACGCGACACCCTGATCAACATCCATGCCCAAGGCTTCAGCAACATTAGCCGCACCGATCTCCGGTCGTCGCAAACACTCTTCTAGCGTGGTTTCACGACGCAAATTTAAGCCTAGTGCTTTTGCTAAGTCGCTATCTGGAAATACCTGGTCTTTTTTTAGCTGCTTGGCCGTTTCCGCCAAGGTTTGCATTTTGGCGTCGTAGGCCATTTGCCGCTCTGGACTGATCAAACCCAGCGCCAAGCCGATTGGCATCAAGCGCTGATCGGCATTGTCCTGACGCAGCCGCAATCGAAACTCTGCGCGACTGGTGAACATTCGGTAGGGCTCAGTGGTACCCAGATGAATCAAATCATCGATCATGACACCGATATAGGCTTCGTCCCGCCGGGGTTCCCAAGCTTGTTTACCCTGGGCTTTGCACGCGGCATTGATTCCCGCCAGCAAGCCTTGGGCGCCCGCTTCTTCATACCCCGTGGTGCCGTTGATTTGTCCCGCGAAAAACAATCCCTCCATCGCTGTGGTTTCTAGGGTGTGATTCAAATCTCGTGGATCGAAGTAATCGTATTCAATGGCGTAACCGGGCCGAGAAATGTGTGCGTTCTCGAAGCCCAGCATGGAGCGGATGAATTGCAGTTGAACTGAAAAAGGCAGGCTTGTCGAAACACCATTGGGGTAAAGCTCCGTGGTGTTGAGGCCTTCAGGCTCTATGAAAATCTGGTGACTGGGTTTGTCCGCAAAGCGCACCACTTTGTCTTCAATGCTTGGACAGTATCGCGGGCCCACACCTTCAATGTTGCCACTGTACATAGCACTTTTTTCGAGGTTCTCGCGAATGATCTGGTGAGTACGCTCGTTGGTATAGGTGATATGACAATGCACCTGTGTCGGATGGTCTTCCCGGCGACTCATTTGAGACATCACCGGGCGAGGATCGTCTCCCGGTTGATATTCCAGTTGCGAGTAATCGACTGAGCGCCCATCAATGCGAGGCGGCGTGCCGGTTTTCAGACGCCCAACCCGAAATGGCAGGGCCCGGAGTCGTTCGGCCAAGGCATTGGCTGGTGCGTCGCCAGCCCGCCCTCCCGGATGCTGCTCGTGACCGATGTGGATCTTTCCACCCAAGAACGTACCGGTGGTCAGCACCACACTGGTCGCCCTAAAAGTCAGACCCATTTGGGTTTCACAGCCAACCACTTTGTCGCCCTCGACCACTAAATCCACGACGGACTGTTGAAACAGACTCAGGTTTGGCTGGTGCTCTAGAATGTCCCTAACCGCATTTTTATAGAGCGCTCTGTCTGCTTGGGCTCTGGTCGCTCGAACTGCTGGCCCCTTACTGGCGTTGAGTACACGGAAATGAATGCCCGCGAGGTCCGTAGCACGACCCATCACGCCATCCAGCGCATCAATCTCGGCAACCAAATGACTCTTACCGATACCGCCAATCGCGGGGTTGCATGACATTTGTCCGATGGTTTCGATGTTCTGGGTCAGCAGCAATGTTTTTGCGCCCATGCGAGCAGAGGCGGCCGCGGCTTCAGTACCCGCGTGTCCACCACCTATCACGATGACATCGAAGCTGTCAGGAAAATCCATAAGGTTCGCCGGGCTATAAATTGGGCGCGCTAGTATAGAGAGATCGCATGGGAAAAACAGGCGTGTTCCCAACACTATAAACGGGTGACTTTCCGCTGCCGGATTTATTTACCGATACAGAAGGTTGAAAAAATTTCGCCCAGCAGGTCGTCCGGCGTCAGTGTCCCCACAATTTCTCCTAGGGTTTGGTGGGCGAGCAAACAATCTTCAGCAACCAATTCCGGTCCATCCTGTCGGTTCAGGCTCGCTTGCGCGTCTCTTAGTCTTTCGCAGGTCTTTTGCAAGGCTTGCACGTGGCGTGCTCGCGCCGAGAATCCCGCATATTCGCCCCCGGCACCTCCCGCCTTGGCCAATGCCGCTGCAAAAGTTTTCAAGCCACGGCCTTCTTTGGCCGAAACCAAAGAAACCCGGTGCTTTATTTTAGGGTCCACCGCCGGCACTCCAAGGTCGATTTTATTGATCACGAGGTGCAGATCTTCTGCCGCCAAAGTCGCCCCAAGACCTGTAAGGTCGTCCAACGCAAATTGCAGGTAGTCTTGGCATACCTCATCGGTACCAGAAGAAAGCAAGGTTCCCGCGGACACGACCACGGCGACATAATCGGCAGTTTTTATCTGCTCACGAGCCCTTTCGACACCAATACGCTCGACTGCGTCTTTACTGTCTCTGAGTCCCGCGGTATCCACCAAACGCAGAGGAATGCCGTTAATGACGACGTCGACTTTGAGCAAATCGCGGGTCGTGCCCGGGATTTCAGTGACGATGGCTGCCTCCTCCCCGGAGAGAGCGTTGAGTAAACTGGATTTACCAACATTGGGCTCGCCCACCAAGGCTACCGTCATACCTTGACTGAGTTTCCGGCCTTGTTCTGCCTGAGCGAGCAACGTTGTAGTGTCATCAATTAGGCTGGCTAGGGTTTGATATACCCGTGCTTGTTCCAATATCTCGATATCTTCATCGGGAAAATCGATCGCCGCCTCTATCTCTACCCGCATGCGCTTTAATCGGTCAGCCAGCGCGGTCACCTTTTCTGAAAAAACGCCCTGAAAGGACGACAACGCGGCTTTTGCCGCAGCGGTGGATTTCGCGGCAATCAAATCTGCAATCGCTTCGGCTTGCACAAGATCCAGCTTTCCGTTCAGGAAGGCCCTTTCACTGAATTCACCCGGTCGAGCCAAACGCGCCCCTCGCTCGCACAATGCAGTCAGTAGGGCTTGCTGAACAACCGGTCCACCGTGACCTTGAAGCTCTACAATGTCTTCGCCAGTAAACGAATTTGGGCCGGGAAACCAGATAGCGATGCCATCGTCTAGCGTTTCGTCATTTGCGATAAAGCGGCTGTAATGAGCTCTGCGTGGCGTTAGCTCAACGGCGACTAGGGTTTGCGCAAGCTCCTTGGCTGATGGCCCTGACAAGCGGATTATGCCAACGCCACCCTCACCTGGCGGCGTGGCAATTGCACAAATTAAGTCTGTCTCTGTTGCAGCCATGCTGTTGGGGTTGGTCGCTTAAATCCGCAGCCTATTTCGATTTGGCAGCCTGTTCTTGTTCTACTTTCCGGTAGACATAGGTCTGTTGCGCCAGTGACAACAAATTGTTGATCAACCAGTACAAGACCAAGCCCGCTGGGAAAAACAAAAACAGTACGGTGAACATGATCGGCATTAATTTCATCACGCGCACCTGCATTGGGTCCCCGACCTGTGGGTTCAGAGCTTGCATCAAGTACGTACTCGCTCCCATCAACAGCGGTAAAATGAAGTAAGGGTCCATAGCTGCCAAGTCGTTAATCCAGAAGATAAACGGTGCCTGACGCAGCTCGACGGATTCGAGTAGCACCCAGTAGAGAGCGAGAAAAACCGGCATCGGCAGCAGCATGGGCAAACAACTGCCCAACGGATTCGCTCCTTCCTTTTGATACAGAGCCATCATTTCTTTGGAAAGTTTTTCGCGATCATTTGAGTAGCGTTCTTGTAGCCGTTTCATGGCGGGTGCTACACGACGCATATTCGCCATGGATCGGTATCCCTTGGCGGAGAACCCAGCCAACAAAGCCTTAACTGAAAGTGTGAGCAAAATAATGGCCAAGCCCCAGTTACCGACGATGTCGTGGAAAAACGTCAACGCTTTAAACAGCGGTATGGCGATCCACCAAAGAAAACCATAATCCACAGTCAGGTTCAGATGTGGGGCTATTTTTTCCAGCTCAACTTGGTCTTTAGGGCCGGCGTAGAACCTCGCGGTCCAGGTGCCCGTCTGACCACTGCCGATGGTTTGACTTTGACCAGTGAATCCAAAGAGGTAATAGCCGTCGGATGTTTTGCGAGCGTGATAGGACGTTGCTTGGTTTTCCGGTGCGACCCACGCTGTCAGAAAATAGTGCTGTAAAAATGCCACCCAACCACCAATGGTCGTCGCCTGAAAACTGCCTTCATCGATGTCATCGAAATCGATCTTCTCATAGTTGTTTTCTTCTGTGGTTACCGCACCGCCTAAGTAAGGAGAAGGGGCTAAGGGTACGGTTTCATCTGTTGATGGTGGTAAGCGATCACGCTTTATTTGAGAAAGCATGCGCATAGTTTTGGGCTGCTGGTCCACATTGGTCACGTCATAGCGCACATCAATCAAGTGACTATCAGCTTCAAATACAAACGTCTTAGTCACTTTGGCACCATCGACAGTGGTTCGCAGTGTTACGTCACCTCCATCGTTCAGCACCACGCTTGCGTTAGGCGCTGAGTACAGCGGACGCTCTCCTGATCGATCGATGCCGTCTGGGCCAATCAGTGCACTTTGCGCTATGTAGGTCCGAGCCGCACTCTGGTCCATCAATAAAAATGGTGTATCGGGTTCTTCCAGCGTCACCGGATAGGTCGGTAACTGTACTCGGACAATGTCTCCACCCTTGAGGTCTATCCATACCAAGAGCGCGGGTGTTTCGACTTTGACCAAACGGTTCGTCAGTTCAACCGGTGTGCTGGAGACAACAGAATCCGCCGGTATAGCAGCGGGTATATCCGCGCCGCCAGGGGCAAATTCATCGACCTCAATGGGAGCAGGTGCAGTGAAAGGTTCCTCCTGCGCCATCAGCGGAGCATCACTGTAGACGGTTGGAACCTTCGCGGCCTCCATGTCGTCATTCCAAGCCAAAATCAGCAAATAGGCCGTGGCAGCCATAGCAATCAGAAGGACGACCCTTTGAATTTCTGGAGGTAACATCAACTGGTTTCCTAACTATGGTTTGTTGCTTGCCCGCGAAGGCGTATCAGTTTGCGACTTAGGTACTAGATCTACGCCGCCATCACTCAGCGGATGACATCTGCCAATTCGTTTGGCACTTAACCACAGTCCCTGGGCCAGACCATGCTCATCGAGCGCTTGACGAGCATATTCGGAACAGGTTGGTTGAAATCGACAACGTGGCCGAGTGAAAGGGCTAATCATAAGCTGATATGCGCGAACGAGCACCAACAAAGAAACCACAATTGCGCGGCTCGTTGTTTTGATCAACCAATGAACGCTTGAAGAAAGAACCACTAAGAAACGATTAACGCTCTTGCTGTCATGATGCGGGTCGATCATGGATCCTGTTCTACCACCAAGTGCTCGAGACCTTGGCGCAGCGACGCCCGTAGATCGGCATCCTCTATTGGGCCTGTCACATGGACAATAATGTCGGCTGACACAAGGCAATGTCTGGTCAATCTAAACTCGTTTCGAATGATACGCTTTATGCGATTTCTTCGGGCGGCCAGCCTGTTTCCCTTCTTCGGAACGATGACCCCCAGTCGCGCAGTTTCGGCCTTTGTTTCGACAGAACGCACTCTTACGTTGCCCTTTCTGCGTGAGAAACGGCCATTGCGGAACACTTCAGTGAACTGCTGCGCGCGCAATAGACGCGCACTGCGAGGAAATGTTGTGCCTGTAATGGTCTATCAGACCGTAAGGCGTTTACGACCCTTGGCGCGTCTGGCGTTTAACACTTGCCGACCTGCTTTTGTCGCCATACGAGCACGAAAACCGTGCGTACGCTTACGCTTTAGGTTACTTGGTTGGAACGTTCTTTTCATTGCCAGACTCGTTTTTTAACAGAAGAGGTTGTTGAGCCCTATCCCCCTCTAGACAGAACACTGTCCAGCGGGTTTTCGAAGGGGCGAAGATTCTATGAACAGATCTTTGGGCTGTCAAATAAATAGATATATATAAATAAAGTATTGTTGTTGTTTGTTAAGGCGGCAGTTCTCTGTGGGTAACCGTTCGAAACCTTGCAAGACAGCAGGGCGACACCTGATTGCGACTTGTGCAAAACCTCTTGACGGTGGCGGAAGGACTTTGGGATAACTGGTGTTACAAAAGTTATCCACAGGTTTTTCAGTTTTTTGCGCACACCTTTGACTCTGTTTCTCGGTGATAAAAACGTCAAATAGTTGATCTAAGCCGCTGATTTTCCGCAATTACTAAAATAAAGTAAAAAATTAAGGGCGATTGCATGGCGTCGGGACGAACGCTCGGCATAGAATCTCAACCGTTTGATGGTGAAAGCATTTTTCCAGGTGTGAAGGAGGCAAGTCGCACACAGGGGACCTGAGAATCGGAAGTCTTCGAAGAGAGACATTCGCACATCAGAACGACATATTGGAATGAGAAATCCCATGCGCAGCTGTTATGGCTGCCAAGAGGCAAGAAGAAGTGAACGACGCAATTTGGCAGCAATGCCTAGGTCAACTCCAAAGCGAAACGAATGGCGATCAATTCGAGACATACCTGCGCCCTTTGCAGGTGGATTTCAGTAAGGGAAAACTGACGCTCCTAGCTCCGAATATCTACGTTGAAGAAAAAGTACGATCGACCTACCTGACGAGAATTAGCGAATACTTTGCCGCGCTTAGCGAAGAAAGTGATGTGCTCCTTGCTGTTGGAGGTATGCGAGAAGCGCAACCGTTGCGCGCTGAACCGAAACAGGGTCTGAAACACGGCGAAAACCTAGTAAGAACTGCGCACAACCTCAACCGAGAATTTACCTTCGATTCTTTTGTTGAAGGAAAATCCAATGAACTTGCGAAAGCAGCGGCATCACAAGTGGCTGATAACGCTGGTAAAAGCTACAACCCGCTGTTGATGTACGGCGGTGTTGGACTGGGCAAAACGCACCTAATGCAAGCTGTTGGGAACGAGATTTTGCGCCGTAAACCCGACGCGCGGGTGATGTATCTGCATTCCCAGCGTTTTGTGCAAGACATGGTGAAGGCCTTGCAAACGGGAACAATGCAGGACTTTATGCAGTTCTATCGATCCGTAGATGCTCTATTGATCGACGACATTCAGTTTTTTGCGAAGAAACTGAGATCACAAGAAGAATTCTTTCATCTCTTCAATGCCCTGCTGGAAAAGGGACAGCAGATGATTTTAACCAGCGACAAGTACCCGCGGGAAATAGACGGCTTGGAAGACCGACTGAAATCGCGTTTCGTTTGGGGATTGACGGTAGAAGTAGAGGCCCCCGAACTCGAAACTCGTGTGGCCATTCTGATGAAGAAAGCAGAGACCGAAGGGGTACCCTTGGATCAAGAGGTGGCGTTTTTTATCGCAGAGCGTATTCGATCGAACGTCAGGGAACTCGAGGGCGCATTGCGCCGGGTCATTGCAAATGCACGCTTTACGGGCAGTCGAATTTCCATTGAGCAAGTGAAGCGAGCGTTGAGAGATCTTTTCGCGATTCAGGATCGTCAAATATCCATCGACAACATTCAGAAGACGACCGCCGAATACTACAACATAAAGATCAGTGATCTGTTGTCAAAACGCCGAAGTCGAACAATAGCGAGACCCAGGCAGGTCGCTATGGCAATCGCTAAGGAGTTGACGAATCATTCTCTACCGGAGATTGGTGATGCATTCGGCGGTAGAGATCACACGACAGTACTGCATGCGTGCAGGAAAATTGCAGAGTTACGTGCGACAAGTGCTGACATATCCGAAGACTATCGAAATCTGTCACGTTTGCTGAGTGGTTAGGTCACTGGTTGGTTTGGTACAAGACATGCGTCTTTTCCCCGTCCTCCTCGATCCAGCGAGATCGGTATTCGGGGTCAACAAAGAAGGTTGAAAAGAAATGAAATTTACGATCCCAAGAGAAGCCTTATTAAAGCCGCTGCAACTTGTAACCGGTGTTGTTGAAAGGCGTCAGACCCTGCCGGTGTTGGCGAATTTGCTGATTCAAGCTGATGACAATGGTTTGTCGCTAACGGGTACCGACTTAGAGGTTGAGATGATTGCCCGTTGTTCGGTCCCGATTGAGCAACCCGGCGAGGTGACAATCCCCGCACGAAAGTTGGCGGACATTTGGCGCGCACTACCGGACGGCGCCGATGTGTCCGTGGTTGTGGAAGGGGAGCGCGCGGTTATTCGAAGTGGGCGCAGCCGATTTACGCTCGCCACGCTACCAGCGGTGGATTTTCCCAAAGTCGAAAACGCGGATTCCGATGTTGTTGTTTCGCTGCCTCAGAGCCAAATAGGCAAACTGATTGATCAGGTAAGCTTTGCGATGGCCCAGCAGGACGTAAGGGTCTTTTTGAATGGCATGTTGTTGGAAATTGGCGAAAAGACCATTCGCGCAGTGGCAACGGACGGTCATAGGCTAGCAATGGCAACGAAACCTTGTGAGTCAAATGCGGAGCCCGGAACCGTCAAGCAAGCGATCGTGCCACGCAAAGCGGTGGTTGAAATGGGTCGGCTGCTTGATGAAGAAGATGAGGATCTCTCCATTCAGTTGGGCAGTAACCACCTCAAAGTCACCAAGGGTGGCGTGACGTTGACGACCAAGTTGGTTGATGGCCAGTTCCCAGACTATGAGAAAGTGGTGCCTAAGGATGTATCGCGGGTGTTGAGCGGTGATAGAGACACGCTCAAGCAAGGATTTCTACGGGCGTCGATTCTTTCAAACGAAAAATATCGCGGTGTTCGTTTAGCGATAACGCCGGAATCGCTGACGATTCAAGCGAATAACCCAGAGCAAGAAGAAGCCGAAGAGACGGTGCCGGTGCAGTTTTCCGGTGACCAGCTGGAAATTGGATTCAACGTCAGCTATCTGCTAGATGTGCTGTCCGTATTGAACAGTGATCAAGTGCAGATGAGTGTCAGTGACGCAAACAGCTCTGCATTACTTGAGTCGCCAGAAGACAGTGATGCGGTCTATGTCGTTATGCCGATGAGGCTGTAGCCGAGATTTGTATCTTGCAACGCTGAACGTTTCGCACTTTCGTAACATAGCCCTGGCGGATCTAGCGCTTTCGCCCGGAATCAATCTGCTGGTCGGTGAAAACGGGGCCGGGAAGACAGCGCTCCTAGAAGCGATTCATCTTCTGGCGAGGGGTAGATCCTTTCGCACACCCCAAACCAAGCAACTTATCCGACATGGTGAAAAAGAACTTCTCGTGCGCGGTGAAGTCGCGTCTAGCGCGATGAGCCATAAGCTGGCGCGGAGTAAATCTTCTACGGGTGTTAATGAGGCGCGCATTGACGGTCAATCGGTCAACCGTCAGTCCCGATACGCAGAGTTGTTGCCGCTGCAGACGCTGTTACCTGGTATTGGCGATCTTGTGCTGGATGGCCCAGCTATCAGGCGCGAGTTTGTCGACTGGGGATTGTTCCACGTGGAACAAAGCTATCTCGCGACGGCGCAACGTTTTCGTAAGGCACTAACTCAGCGCGCCGCTTGGCTGAAAGAAAGTCCAACCGAAGATTTCTCAATGGACCCTTGGGTTGCAACCCTTGCAGCAGCAGGAGCGGAAATCAGCTCCTGGCGACATCGCTTCGTTGTCGCGTTAAATGCACAAGTTCAACAAACCCTCGTTCGTATGCGGGCCGATTTCTCCTGTGATCTTCGTTATCACGGTTCTGGTTTTAGCGAAGAGGAAGCGCTGGAACAGTTGGCGGCCTCCTTTGAGCGAGACAAACGGTATGCGACGACTCATGTGGGTCCCCATCGTGCGGACGTCGATATACGAGTCGACGGAATTTCGGCAAGAGCCGTTGTTTCTCGAGGGCAGGCCAAGTTGATTGCCAGTGCGATTGCTCTGGGTTACTCAGCGGAGCTTGCTGCTCGGAGCGGTGCAAAACCTGTCTTGCTGCTAGACGATTTTGGGGCTGAGCTGGATGAATCACACCGAGAGCGTTTCTTTGCTGAACTTCGGTCGCTGGGGTGCCAAGTGATTGCCACGACAACGGATCAACCCGAGCATTTGGTGGGGTTATCCTCACTGGATACCACTCGAGTGTTCCACGTGGAACACGGTTCGGTAACCCAGAACTCGTGACAGTTCTGTGTTAAATTACGTTGGTTGGCATGGGTTCAAAACATGAGGGTTCAGAATGTCAGAAGACAACAGCTACAACTCCGATAGCATCAAGGTTTTAAAAGGTTTAGATGCTGTTCGGAAGCGGCCTGGCATGTACATCGGCGACACCGAGGATGGTACCGGTCTGCACCATATGGTGCAGGAACTGGTGGACAATTCCATTGACGAAGCTCTCGCGGGCCATTGCGACACGGTGTTCGTTATTATGCACCCAGAAGAGGCCATTACCGTCAAAGATAACGGCCGAGGTGTACCCGTCGACATGCATCCAGAAGAAAAGGTCAGCGCAGCCGAAGTGATCATGACGACACTACACGCTGGCGGAAAATTTGATGACAACAGCTACAAAGTATCCGGTGGTCTCCATGGGGTTGGCGTATCGGTAGTGAACGCTCTATCCGACGAGTTACGCCTAACGGTTCGACGAAACGGCAAGGTCTACCAACAAACCTACGAGCACGGTGTCCCAGTAGCGCCACTTGCAGAGACGGGTGAAACGGAAGAACGGGGCACTGAATGTTATTTTCGTCCATCGCCTGAAACCTTTCACAACATCAAGTTCCAGTATGAAATCCTGGCAAAACGTCTGAGGGAATTGGCTTTTTTGAATTCCGGCGTCTCGATCATTTTGAAAGAAGAGCGCAGCGGTAAAGAAGATACCTTTTTCTACGAAGGCGGCTTGCAGGCCTTTGTGGAATACCTGAATCAAAACAAGCAGCAGCTCAACGAAGTATTTCACTTTAATGTAGAGCGGGAGGATGGCATCGGCGTTGAAGTCGCTATGCAGTGGAACGATACCTTCCAGGAACAGGTCTTTTGCTACACCAACAATATCCCACAAGGAGATGGTGGTACTCACTTGGCCGGTTTTCGTGGAGCACTAACCCGAACTCTAAACAGCTATATCGAAAAAGAAAATCTCGTCAAGAAAGCCCAGGTAAACACTACGGGTGACGACGCACGAGAAGGCATTACAGCGGTGGTTTCCGTGAAGGTACCTGATCCTAAATTCTCTTCTCAGACTAAGGATAAGTTAGTCTCCAGTGAGGTAAAAACCGCTGTAGAACAAGAACTCAGTAAGTTTTTCGCAGAGTATTTGGCGGAACACCCTCAGGACGCCAAGGCGGTCGTGGGTAAAATGATCGACGCGGCTCGGGCTCGCGAAGCTGCTCGTAAAGCTCGCGACATGACCCGACGAAAAGGCGCCCTCGATATTGCCGGTCTGCCGGGCAAGTTGGCTGACTGCCAAGAAAAAGACCCGGCATTGTCCGAGCTTTTCTTGGTAGAAGGCGACTCCGCTGGTGGCTCGGCCAAGCAGGGCCGTGATCGTCGCACTCAAGCGATATTGCCGCTGAAGGGCAAAATTCTTAACGTCGAAAAAGCCCGGTTCGACAAGATGTTGTCATCCCAAGAAATCGGCACCTTGGTCACCGCCTTAGGCTGCGGGATTGGTAAGGGTGAGTTTGATCCAGACAAACTGCGCTACCACAACATCGTGATCATGACCGATGCAGATGTGGATGGTTCGCACATCCGCACGTTGCTACTGACCTTTTTCTTCCGGCAAATGCCCGAGTTGTTTGAGCGCGGCCACATCTTTATCGCCCAGCCGCCACTCTACAAAGTGAAAAAGAACCGGCAGGAGCGTTATGTAAAAGACGATGACGAACTCAACGCCTACTTTATGGATATGTCGCTGCAGGATGCAAAGCTCTTCGTAAATCCCGAAGCGCCTGCGATTCAGGGTGAAGCGCTGGAGACGCTGGTGGTTGCCTATCAAGCTTTGATGCAGACATTGGCAGGATCGCGTCGCAAGTATCCCGAGGAACTGACTCAGGCATTGGTCAAGGTGGATAAGCTAACTCCAGAACTGATGAGCGATGAGGCCGCTGTGAAACAGTGGTCGGAGTCGTTGATTGAGGTGCTGCGGCAAAACCTAGATGCAAACCCAGCGGTTGCGGTCCAGTTGGACCCGGAAACGAAGGTGTACGTGCCCGAGGTAACCCTGCTTCTCAAAGGCGTGTCGGAAAAAATCGCACTGCCACTTAACTTCTTGAGTGGCCCGGAGTACCGGGCAATATCTGCGATGATCGACCAGCTTCACGGTTTGCTCGAGGCCGGTGCCTTTATACAGCGCGGCGAGCGACGAACCGATGTCGAACACTTCTCAGAAGCGTTCGAGTGGCTGCAAAAAGAGGCACGCCGAGGCGTCGATCTGCAGCGATACAAGGGCTTAGGCGAAATGAACCCAGAGCAACTGTGGGAAACCACCATGGATCAGTCTGTGCGTCGAATGCTGCGGGTATCCGTAGACGACGCCATTGGCGCTGATCGGATGTTTACCACCTTGATGGGCGATCATGTCGAGCCTCGGCGCGAATTCATCGAAAAGAATGCGCTGTCGGTAGTAAATCTAGACGTCTGATGTAACGGCTGTCGAATATGTCGTCACAGGGAAATATCGTGCGTTGCTCCTGGTGTGAAAGCACCGATCTCTACCGCGAGTACCATGACACAGAGTGGGGCGTACCGTTGCTGGATAGCCATGCACTGTTTCGTCTTTTGATGCTGGAAGGCCAGCAGGCAGGTTTGGCCTGGATAACGGTCTTAAACAAGCGTGCTCATATGGATGAGGTGTTTTCAGGTTTCGATCCGCAGATACTGGCGAAAACTAAGCCAGCGGCGATAGAGCGATGGGTCTTGGACGCTGGATTGATCCGGCATCGAGGTAAACTTGACGCACTGGTGGGCAATGCAAAAAGCGCGCTGGCTATCCCTGACTTTGCCTCGTGGCTTTGGTCCTTCGCGCCGGCTGCCGATGAGGAAAAGCCCAGCGCCGTGCCTGCTCAAACCCCTCACTCGCTAGCGATGTCCAAGGCACTGAAGAAAGCGGGATTTCGCTTTGTCGGCCCGACGATTTGTTATGCCTTTATGCAGAGTGCCGGCATGGTGAACGATCACCACCCCGATTGCTGGCGCTATGAGATATGTGAACCATTGGTGCAACAGGCATTGAAGGCCCGGTGAAATTTCTTATTGCAGGCCTTTTTCGGTTGCTCAATCTGATCCCGGACCGCTGGGCCGCGCACCTTGCCGATGGCATTGCGGGGTTGCTGGTTCGATTCAATACCGATATGGCGCGAGTAAGCCGGATTAACATTGCACATTGTTTTCCAGACTTGGACCAGGCGTCTCAAGACCATCAGGTCCGTGCATCGCTTGCTCATGCCACTCTGTTGTTATTTGAGTTTGCTTATTTGCAGCATCGCCCCATTGATCAATTGTTAGAAAAAATCAATGGTGTTGACGGCGAACAGCACCTGCAGCGCGCTTGGCAAGAAGGGAATGGCGTGATTTTGTTGATGCCGCACTTTGGGTGCTGGGAGTTTTTGAGCATATACCTAGGTCGCGTCTACCCTATTTCCGCTCTCTATGATCCGCCGAATATGGCCGCCCTGGAGGAAAGTATCATCAATACTCGCCAGCGGCAGGGCGCGAACATGTATCCGACCAACGCGTCGGGTTTGCGCGGGCTGATGCGAGGCCTGAAGTCTGGGAATGTGGTTGTCGTGTTGCCGGATCAAGTGCCTACGGGTAGAGGCGGTGGTGTAATTGCACCGTTTTTTGGACAGGACGCATTAACAATGCTGTTGGGTAAGCGGCTGATGAACGTTGGTCGTCCAACGGTACTGATGGCTGCGGCTTGGCGGGAGCTTAGCGCTGAAGGCATCCGCTATCGATTGAGCTTCGACGAACCGGCCGAGGGGCTTGCCAGCGACCAGGAAGACATTCACGCGGCTGCGCTAAATGCGAGTATTGAAAGCATTGTTCGTCGCGATCCAGCCCAATACCAATGGTCTTATAAACGCTTTCGGCGTTTGGGCGAAAACAGACCGGATCTCTATCGCCGCCAGTAAGCAGGTGTTAGCAGCACCAGCAGGGTGAAGATCTCTAGGCGGCCGAGCATCATATTGAACATGAGTACCCATTTAACTCCGGTATCCAATCCCGCGTAGTTATTGGCAACATCTCCAAGGCCCGGCCCTAGGTTGTTGAGCGTTGCGCCAACAGCAGAAAAAGCCGTTAAAAAATCCAAATCGCTGGACAGCATAATCACGGTGACGGACAACAAAAATATCAGCACATAGACGCTGAAAAAGCTCCAGACGGATTCAATCAGCCGGTCAGATACAGGGGTTTTACCCAGCTTAATGGGGAAGACGCCATTGGGGTGAATCAAACGCCTCACTTCGCGCATTCCTTGGAGGTAGATCATGAGTACGCGCACCAGCTTGATGCCCCCTGCGGTGGAACCGGCACAGCCTCCAGCAAAAGCGGCAAGTAAGAGTAGGGTGGGTGCGGCGGCGGGCCATTGAGAGACGTTTTCCGTGACGAAGCCCGTCGTGGTGGCAAAGGAAATCGTTTGAAAAATACCTTGTCGAAGGGCTGAGTCTTGGGTTTCTGGTGTGTTAAGTAGAATGCTGACCACGGCAAAACCCACAAATAACAGCATCAAAAAATAGGTTCTGACCTCATGGTCTGCCAGATACAAACGCAGATCCCTGCGGCGCCAAACGAGAAAGTGAAGACCAAAGTTAATACCGGATAGCACCATGAATACGCAGGCGACGGCTTCGATGGCAGGACTGTTGAAAAATCCCATGCTGGCGTCGTGAGTTGAAAAGCCGCCAATGGCAACGGTCGCAAAACTGTGACTGACGGCATCGAACACACTCATCCCGGCATACCAGTAGGCAAAGGCACAGGCGACCGTGAGACTGAGGTAAATGTACCAAAGGGCTTTGGCGGTTTCGGTGATGCGTGGGGTAAGTTTGTTGTCCTTGACCGGGCCCGGAGATTCCGTGCGGTACAACTGCATACCACCGATACCCAGCATTGGGAAAATTGCCACGGCCAGTACGATGATGCCCATGCCACCAAACCACTGCAGTTGTTGGCGGTAGAACAGCAGTGACTTTGGCATGTCGTCTAGGTTGACCAGCACTGTCGCGCCGGTGGTGGTCAGCCCGGACATGGACTCAAAGACCGCATCGACGAAGATCAGATTTAAGTTCGGGGCTAACAAAAAAGGGATGGCACCAAAAAGGCCCAGACCCAAATAAAACAGAGCCGTGATTAAAAATCCGTCCCCGCCACGCAGCTCACGATTGCCTCTCAGTGGCAGCCACATGCACAAACCGCAGCCCAAGGTCAGCAATAACGCGATGCTAAATGTGTGAAGCGTCTGTTCGCCGAAATACAGCGCCACCAACATCGGCGGGATGAACGTTGCGCTGAAGCAAGTCAACAACGTGCCGGTAATACGAAAGATGACAGAGAGGTGCACAGGTATCCGTCAGATAAAATTCATGCTGACTTGAAACAGGCGCTCTACTTGGGACACCTTGGTCTTATCGACCATGAAGAGAATCACATGGTCATCGGTAGCAATAAGAACGTCATCGTGTGCAATAAGAACGTCTTCGCCCCGCACGATCGCGCCAATGGTCACACCACTGGGGAGCTTAAGCTCGTTGAGCCGGCGACCGACGACACTGGAGCTTGTTGCGTCGCCGTGTGCGATTGCTTCTATGGCCTCTGCAGCACCGCGCCGCAAACTGTGAACCCGCGCCACATCGGCTTTACGCACATGGGACAGTACCGACCCGGTGGTGGCTTGCTGCGGTGAAATGGCCACGTCAATTTCACCACCTTGGACGAGGTCAATGTAGGCCGGTTTGGTGATCAACGTGATGACTTGTCTGACGCCTAGGCGTTTGGCCATTAAGGACGACATGATATTGACTTCATCGTCGTTGGTGAGCGCGCAAAATGCATCGCATTGCTCGATGTTTTCTTCCAACAACAATTCACGATCCGTCGCGTTGCCTTGTATGACTACGGTATTGTGAAGCTGATTCGCCAGCGTCTTTGCCCGTTCTGGGCTCAGTTCAACGAGTTTGACGGCATACTCTTTGTCGATTTCCGAGGCCAGCTTCGCGCCAATGTTGCCGCCGCCGACAATGGTAATACGCCGATAGGGTTGCTCTGCCTTGCGCAGCTCCCCCATAACCTTGGTGATATGCTCGCGGGCGGCGATGAAAAACACCTCATCCTCGGCTTCGATTACCGTATCACCGCGAGGAACAATGGACTGGCCGCGTCGGAAAATGGCAGCAACCCGGGTATCGGCGTTGGGCATGTCTTCACGCAGAAAGCTCAGGGCATGACCGACTAAGGGCCCGCCGTGCACCGCGCGCATGGCCACCAGCTGTACTCGGCCATTGGCAAAGTCGGCCACGTCCAAGGCGCCTGGATGGCTTAGGAGTTCGTGAATTTGCTCGGTTACCACGGCCTCTGGATTAATCAGCCGGTCAATTGGCATGTGATTCTTGTGGAAAAAGCCCTCTTTCTCGAGGTAGGCAGAGGATCGTATTCGGGCGATCTTCATGGGGGTACGGAACAAGGAATAACAAACCTGACAGGCGACCATATTGATTTCATCGCTGGACGTAACGGCAATCAACATTTCTGCGTCGTCTGCGCCGGCCCGTCGCAGTACGTCAGGGTGTGAGGCGGAGCCTTCGATGGTTTGAATGTCTAGGCGCATCCCCAGTTCGTTCAGGCGCACGCCGTCAATATCCACCAGCGTAATATCAAAAGCCTCGAGCGCCAGACTTTCAGCCAATGTACCGCCCACTTGGCCCGCGCCAAGAATCAGTATTTTCACGGTGAGTCTGCCTTGTGGTGATCTGCACCTTTTTCCAGGACGCAGTAATAAAAGCCGTCGGTTAGAGGCTCGGTTGGCAGTAGCTGCCAGCCATATTGAGTGGCATTACCCGTTGCCAAGCTTGTGTTAACGACGCAGGCGTCGGCGGTGCTGCTAAGAAAGCTGTGAATCACCTGATCGTTTTCCTCAGAAAAAACGGAGCATGTGGAGTACACAAGAGTACCCCCAGGCATCAAGCGTTGCCATAAATTCTGTAGCAGCTGACGCTGCAGTGCCTGCTGCTCTCGCAGCGCTTCTTCGGTGAGCAATAGGCGAATGTCCGGGTTGCGTCTAATGGTACCGCTGCCAGAACACGGGGCATCAATGAGAATGATGTTGAGGTTCTCCGGCAAAGGTAGATCGATGGCGCAACCGTCCGCACAAATCAGACCGATAGAGTCGGTCGCCAATGGCGAGCCGTCGGCATGGGGGTGAGTAATATGACCCAGCCGTGTTGCGATCGCGCTGAGCTCTTGCAGCCGCGTTGCTTTGTTGTCCAAAGCAAACAGGTGGTGTTCGATGCCTGCTTGGGTCAAGACTTCGCGCAAATGAAACAGTTTGCCGCCCGGCGCGGCGCAGG
>Ga0213863_10000468_pt1 | contig 30953 bp, 61 predicted proteins | sample PICome_8_FD_160128 | JGI IMG/M metagenome (GOLD analysis project Ga0213863, IMG submission 160128) | Coastal seawater microbial communities near Pivers Island, North Carolina, United States - PICO497 | ecosystem: Environmental > Aquatic > Marine > Coastal | place: USA: North Carolina... | reverse complement strand
GACCCCCCCCATGCGCCGAACAGTAGTAGTTCAACGATGGTTAAAAATATGCAGGTGCCGATTGTACCACAGTGCGAGGCCGATGTCAAGTCTTTTTTGTGACTCCCACCAATTAAATGCCGTTTGGTCAAGTCTTGCTCAAAGTGCCAAAATTGCGCCGATTATACAGTACTCCAGCTACCGCTGTCAAGTACTTTTTGCGAGTTGCTGCAAATTTACGAAAATTAAGTCTAGTCTTGACAAACCTGGGCGGGTGCGCTATAATTTACGAAGATTTTGGACAATTGGGGCAAATAATTCTTGACACGCTGAGGTCGTGTGCGGCCCCCCGGAATTAAGTTGCGTTATTTGCACGAAGAGCTTAAAAAACATTTGACAAGGTACTCAACTCCACGTATAATACATCCATAAATTAAGAAAACAACCAAATTGAGGAAACTGACATGGCATACTGGATGAACGGCATACTGCACGACCCTAAAGGCGAGCTAACTGATGCTCCTGAGCTTCCTGATGTTGTAGCATTTAACATCGCTGATGGCGAGTTTGAGTTCTACACTACAGAGCAGTTCGAAAGCTTAATTACTCAGTGGCGCGATGAGCTATACGATAGTGGTGACATTGAGGACGACTATGAATTAGATGACGAGGACGTTATCGACATGGTAAATGGTGACGAATTCTTTTGGGAATGGTTACCGAAAGAGGTGAAATAGTTCTTGACATGTTCCTCTTAAACGCGTATAATACTTGTATTAAATCGACATTAACCAAATTTTTCGGGAGAAAAAATATGACTGAAGTAACACGTACCCCTAACTACACAGACGAAATGGTCAACGCTATGGTAGCAGACTATCAAGATAACCCAACCAAAGACACAGTTGCAAAACTAGCGTCTGAGTTCAACAAAAGCACTCGCTCTATTGTTGCTAAGCTAGTACGCGAAGGAGTTTATGTTGCAGCTCCACGAGTAACTAAGACTGGTGCTCCAGTAGTACGCAAGTCAGAGATTGTAGCTCAGATCCAGGATGCACTCGGTATTGAGTTGCCTACTCTTGAGAAGGCTTCTAAAGCTGATCTTGAGTCACTACTCGCTAAGGTGGCATAGTGTCAGCTTATGATAAGTACAGCGGTGTTGGCTGGTTCCTAGCAACACTGTTCTTCTTTCCCTTAGTTCTACTATGTATAGGAGCCTAGTATGAGTACGATGTACGAGAGATATGAAATTTATGTTAGCTGTATGAAAGGCTCAGGCGAGTATATTAAAACCTTTCAAGAGTGGCTGGACTCTTAAACCAGCATTAGAAAAATAGTTCTTGACGAGTTGGTCAAAAGTTAGTATAATAATGTTTCAAAAGTGAGGAAAGCATCAGGTATCTTTGATACAGTTGTCTTTCTAGCAAGTCCAGTAACAATGCTTGAGTGATAAGCCGAATCCGTAGGTGTAGCTTTGATCTCGCGGTGGTTACTGGCACTCTCGACCTCTCAAACAGGGAGTATAATGTAACTAAGCGTGAGAGGAGCAGGCAGGGGCTGAACTCTGCACAGCCTACTTCACAAGGCTGTCTAAAGCGTATGGTGTGTTGGGTCTGACAGTACCGATCTTGTCAGGGTTTGTTTTAGGTAGGTATTTTGTTTATTCCCTTTCCCCGATAAAAAGCAAAACTGAGGTGCTACTCTGTAGCTGATTGTATAGCGAGGCGGTCTATCTTTCACCCTAATTCCCTAGTAAGAATACTAAGCCCTCTTCGGAGGGTTTTTTTATGTCTACAGATTTTCGCCATTTTAGAGAAAAAGTGTAGACATAAAATTCACACCTCCATAAAATTTTTCTTGACATTTTTCTCAAGTGCGAGTATAATATCTATATTCAATGGGAGAATAACTATGAGATATGAATTAAGTCAATGCTGTAACACTGGTAACTGGTGGATTTGGCAAGTAGAGGAGTGTGGCTATCGCAGTATAGTACGTACTCTAAGTGCAGATCTTACGATTCGAGAAGCTAACGCATATATGGATGCGTATATTGAGGAGATGAGCAATGGGTAATGTAGTACAGTTTCCAAGCAACACAGTAGCTGCTGATGCACTACGAAACACTTTAGTACGTCAAATTGACGAGCTGGATGATATGTATGAGGTATTAGATGCGCTTCACCTCAAGATGCACGACCTAGAGAAGATGTGTAACGAAATGGAGTATGAATACGATAAAGATCTAGGAAGATACGCAGATAAAGTAGGCACTGAGAACGTAGAAGTGCAGTTTCTAGGCTATACAAGTAGGCATATGGTATCAATTGACGCAGATGGAGAGAACTTTACTTTAACTATTCAAGAGGATATGTTCAATGAAGATTAAAGATGACATACAGGAAAAGTGGGATAGAGGCTGGACAATTTATGATATCGCGGAGTACTGGAACACACCCGTAGAGAATATAATGAAAATTCTAGGAATACAGGAGAATCCTTTTAGCTATGAACTACACTGAGGACCAAACAAACTACATTGTTTCAAGGTATAAAGATATGCCACATATGGAAACAGTAGAACATCTAGCAAATGAGCTAGGCAAGAGTACTAAATCAATAATAGGTAAGCTATCAAGGGAGGGAGTATATGAAAGAGCAGTCTATAAAAGCAAAAGTGGGCACTTACCTGTCACAAAAACTGAGATCGTGTGTAACATTGCTGAGAACCTGGGAATTGAGATTGAGCATTTGGCGGGTCTCGAGAAAGCTCCAAAAAGCACGCTTAAAACTCTGGAAGCAGCGACGGGTGCATAGCAAATCAAAAAGTAAGTAATACTGACCCCGCAACGGGTGCTCAACGAACCTTCTACTAGGAAACTGGTAGGAGGTTTTTTCTTATCTAGGAAAACAGAACGTGGTAAAGGGTAATCTAGGACAAATTGTGGAAAAGGAATACGACTTTGAATGATCGCGAAGCGGGCAAAATTATGGTAAGTGTTGTAAATAACAGACGAGTTTTTAGCAGAATAGTTACAGGTCATTGCGACCTTAGCTTAGTTGATAGTAAATTATCATGGTCATTAGCAATTGATCATGTAATCGTTACGATTGACGTGAAGTCATTGTGGGGTTATTGCTAGTTTGAGACAACAACGTAATAATCTTATGGGTTCGGAGAATGGAATCTCCTTTAATTCCGATTCCACTCCAATCGCATAAATATCACTATGTCCCTCACTAGCAGTTAGTTGTGAAGAATTGTAATTGATCTTAGTATCTATCAATTTAGGATATATTTTATCACACTTTTTGAAATCTGTAAAGGTCTAATTTTTGGGTAGGTCATTGGGTATAAATGCTTTCAAAAAGTAGAAACATGAAGCTGGCATACAAAAACTATTTTTCTGAGGAGTAGAGATTCAGCAACTGTACTAGGTTTTCTCTCCCTTTTTCATATACTCTAGAATCTGTAGTTGGTCTGTTACTCTTCCACTCGCTCTGCATACAAGGCATGGGACACTCTTCACAAAAGTCGAGAGGTTTCGTTCTATCTCTAAAAGTTTTTAGACTGCTGTATGGTTGTACTTCTAGTCCTTCGTTCATCGTAATGGGACAGTAGTAAACACCTTCCTTCGTTAAGGTGGAACACTCATCCTTCATATAACATCTATCCCAGTTGAGTTGGTGTGAATACTCTCTGTAGGGTGAGTAAGTAAACCAGTAGTCGAAATACTCTTGTTCATAGACCTTCGTTACAAAAGGTGGAAGTTGCTTTGTTCTTCCTAGCTTCACATACTCAGTGTGAACTACAGTATCAAACATCTCAAAGATTCTCGCAGTTTCTGGTGTATAATTTGTACCATTCGTAACAATGCTCAGTTTCTGTGCTTTGTTTGAACTTCTTATAGCGAGTACAATCTCCTCTAGCTGCGGGTGCAGAGTGGGTTCTCCACCCACTAATTGTATCTGTTCTAGCTGTACGGGAATCTTTTCGAGTATTTCTTGTATCTCTGCGAGTGAGAGATGAGGAATGGTGACTCGACCTTTATAGTCGAGTACTATACAGTTCTTGCAGTGTAGATTACAGACATTTGTAATATAAAGATCAAAGCTACCTTTTACCAACATACATCCAGCTATCATCTTCAAATCGGTGTGTGGGCTTACCAAGTACCTCGTGTACTGCTTTTGCTACCTCCTCATGTTGAGGTAGATAGTCATGTCCTGCTATAATACCTTTTGGCTTCAGTAGGGGAAGTGCAAGTTCAATGTCCTGCTTTACACTTTCGTAGTCGTGCGCTCCATCAATGTAGATGAAGTCGAATTGTTTATCCATTGTAGGAAGTATATTGTAGGAGTAGCCTTTGTGAAGCACTACGGGTGCATTGCGGGTATTCAAACTAAACTCCGCCTGAACATTCCACCATTGGAAAGTTGGAGACCTTAGAAGAAATTCTTCCTTACCCTCGAAAGGTTCTACACAGTGTATCTCGTCAAAGATACCAAACATATGCATCATCAGTGCAGTGTCGCCTGTGTAAGAACCTATCTCAAGTGCAGAACCTCTTACTCCCATTCGAGTAAGTTTCATCATCATGTTGGCAAAGCCATAGGCAAAATGATTATAGTTGCCCATCCATTGTTTCGGAGGATTAAATCGAGGGGTTAACATATTCTTCGCCATTCCAAACTTTGTCGCCCATTTCAGAAATATAGTAGTTATCTTTCAGAAACTGTGCGTTTCGTTCAATATACTCCTGCTTTGAGTAGATGTCCTGTGCCCAGTTATCTCTCTCAACGCAGTTCTTAATCCACATCTGGTGTACGTAAAGATCATATTCTTCAGTCATCTTGCACCACCTTTGCAAAGACTTCCTTGATCTGGTGTAGCGGCCACTCTTCTACGTAAGTACCTTCTACGTGCTTCAGAATATCTGCATCATCTACCTCTTTAAAGCCTAGAATCTGCTCTCCTAAATAGTTTTGTACTAAGTCGTCAGCTTCTTCACAGGTCACAGTATCCATGCACCACTCGGGTTTATGATCATCAGGTTGTGCGATCAAATACTTCATATGATAAGTAGCGATAGCTTCAACGACATAGTATTTCATTAGCTACGATCCTTCTGGGCAAGTGTACCAATGGCAGAGAAAAAGTCAACATCTCCATCAAAGATGTAGCTTTTATTTAGCCAGTTGTCGTCATGTCCACGACCATTTACTCTCAGTATGAAACCATTTTCAACGATCTCAAACTCGTGTTTCTCGTCTACTGTATTAAATTCTTCAAACATTGCTTAGCTCCTTAAAGGCTTTCATTCTAAAGTTTTTGTTAAGTATTCTTCCGTTTGTTCTTTCGAAGTGCTCTACGAGTACAGGTACTAATACTTCGCTAGACACATAGGTGCAGTCAGTGATGTGCATACCTTCTCTTGATGCAATCCAAGTACCTTCTATATCATAGAAATGCTTTTCGATAGTTTCTTTATCTTTCTCCCAGTCACCAGACCTGCCTCCTGCAGAGAAGTTGTACTGGTCTGTAGTAGAGACTTTATACTCATAAAGAAGGCCATCTGCATCCATTGCATCAGCTCCTTTGTCTCCCTCTACAAGTGTATGACCTAGGTGGTGAGCAAGAGCTAACTCGCCCAATCCACCTTTGGAAAGTTCTACACCTTCTGGTATTACCTCGAAGACTTTATGTAGTGCTTCGACTACTTCATCGTACAAATTGGTCAAGGTCAGGCTCCCTATAGTTCGGGCCTTTCATTACCTTGCCATCGTCTCGATAGAGAGGACGACCATCTTCGCCTAGTTTCGTCATGTTAGAGCGATGAACTTCGTCAAAGCAATCGTCAAGATCAATGCCAAAGGCATGGCCAGCTCCGTATACAACGTAGAGTATATCTGTAAGTGCGTCCGCAACTTCAAGTAAACTACTTCTTCCAAGTCCATCTCTTAGCTCCTGTACTTCTTCTTCGATGAGGTCGAGGCGTAGTGCCGCGAGGTTAAAGTCAGGCATGGTGGGTACATATAGAACTTCCTGACCGAAAGCCTCCATGAAATCACCTACCTTTTCAAAATTTGATATTTGTGTACTGCTCATTTTTTGTTCCTATTTATCTGGTTTATGCGTATATTATACTCGCATTCACCATGCTTGTCAAGAATTTTTTATCTGCTTCAAAAGGATTCTAGCTTCTTCTACTGGGTATTCATACAAAGAAATGTTTTGTAGGCAATCATACATCATGCCCCACTCTTTGAGTTTACGATCAATCTGTACCTGAGTCAGCGGAGCAGAGAACTCGTGAGGTCCTGTGCCTATTTCATCTAGAATTTCTGTTATCTCACAGACTTCTTTATAGTCCCTGTCAGATATAGTTTCTTTAACACCAAAAATAGCATCCCAGCCATTCCGAAAGGTTGTATTGTTGCTTCTATTGCGGTCGCCTTTGCCACCATGTGTCTTCGCCATTATAAGTCCTGTAATTTTAGAGGGGGTGCACGACCGATGTCGTAAGGTAAAACTGCTACAGCTAGAGAAAAATGATTTGGTACTGTCCAATACGGTTCTCTAGCTGTAATAGCTTCATTCAAAGGTACGAGCCACTCCCAGTCTACTTTGTTTTGTAACCTTCTAACTATGCCTGAGTTTGTCAAGTCATAGTAGTAAGTCTTCTCTTGGTTATCTTTAATTTTTTCGAGTACAACTTCTCTCTTGTACGCCATGTCTCTCACTTCATAGTTAAGAAGTGAATCTTCTCCAATCATTAGATCTTCTCTAAATCGAATGCTCTTAGCAAGTTTTTGACTCCAGAATATAAGTCGAGCACAGTCCATAAAGTGCATGGAGTCTGGTGGGTAGTTCCAAGTCTCGTTCTGTTTCTGATGAATATTGAATTGAAACTCTAGCTCAAACCTATTCTTCCATTGTCGCTGTAAGTGTTGTTTGAGAAAAGGATAGCACTTTGACTTTCGTTGTGCCCATGCTTTAAAGTCGTCTAGCCAAGGAAAAGGTGCAAACAGTTCTTTCCCAGGGTTCTTACCATTCGACCAAGACTTGCTCCAGACAATCTGTATGCCATCAGGTGCGTCTGCCCTGTTAGATATTGCAGTGTAATAGTTTACTCCATGAGGCTGTACAAAGTCGTCACCATCAATCAACAGCATAAACTTATAGTTTGTAGTGCCAAAGTGGTCTAAAACCGAATTCTTCCCCTTTCCTGGCCTACCATTGCTCTCGGTAATCTCTACATCTACACCATTGGTCTTACACCAAGCGTAGCACTCACTCGCATAGTTATCATCTAAAGTATTAATGATAACAGTAGTGTGTTCTTTCGGTATAGTGTGAAACTGTCTCTTTACACATTTAAGGTTTCTGCTAGTAAGCACATAGAATTTAAGGGTTGCGTCTTGCATGAATCTTTTCCTTTAGTTTCCTTTTTTCTTCGTTGGTCATTATAAACCAATCAGTAATTTCTTGAGGCGTACGCTTACACCCTAAACATAACCCGTCTGCGGGGTCGTAGAGACAAGTGCCAATACAAGGGGATTCTTCATCAGTCCCAGAGGTTTTCATAGTATTTTCCAAATAATCTAAATCCATTGCTAATGCGTTCCTGATATACTTTCATACCTTCTATATCGCACTGAAGTGTATGGTTTGGCCCTTTTACCATTTTGGTAAAGTCCGAGTCAGATTCTTCGACAGACCAATCTGCTTCTCCAGTCCAAAACTGTCCCTGCCAATCATCAGTGAGCTTTGACTCAAAGGCATGAATCATCTCAGTAAGTACCCACTGCCATGCGTCATGATGAAACTCATCAGTCTCTCCGCGCTCACGTACAGGTACAGTTCCGATCAAGTGCTCGGGTCGATCTTCAAACTCTATAAAAGGAGAACCATTCGTAGTGTCACGAAGCTGAATAAGCATCGGGTGCACTATGAATGCGAGAGTATGATCCATTGACCAAGTATCCCACTTATCAATTTTTACAGAAATATCCCTTTCACCTTCATCCTTATAATCACCAATTTTTACTTTCATAATAAATTCGCCCTGCCTTCTAAATAATTATCTTCTACTTCTACGTGTATAAGTTTAATAGAGAACTTACCTGTAAGCTCCTCGCTAGGATAGCCTGCTTTCACTAGCCATCGTTTCTTTTCTTCAGTTTCCCAAAAGCCCCAGTTTTGCGGTGCAGGCTGTGGAAAGCCGTACTCTGATCCTTTAGGTGGATCAATCATTAATACTGTTTTCTTTCCCATAAATACTCTCCGTCTAGGTCTCATGTTTTACCTTTCTGCACTCTAGTAGTGCTAACATACTGTAGCGAACTCCGTATAAGTCATCATCTAGTTTAACGGAGAAAGCTAACCAAATTAATAATAAAATTCTAAGATAGATCAATCTGCCCACCGAATATCTGCTTTGTTGTAGTATTGAAAGTGTTCGATCAACTTCTCATAGCTCCAAAGTTCCTCTGTCTGCATATTGTATAGCCAGTCACTAAATGCATTCCAATCTTCTGTACGCATCGGTGCCACAGAGTATTCATCCCAACCATCAAAGCCTAGTTTAGTGTCGTCACGAATATCAATGCGACCACCTGAGTATGATTCAAGGAACTCTTTATACTCCGTCTTTGGAAGTATTTTACCTGATGTTTCTTTCATTACAAAAGGTATATTCTTATCTTCGTACCAACGAGTAGCAATTGGCCCCATAAAATTAGTGGAGTAAGTAATCATACTAATTTACTCCACTCTGTGTCTTCAGGCATCATGAATAATTGCCCTTTGAATTGTTGTTGTTCTATCAGTTTGTTATAGATACCAGCATTGTTCATACGCAATCCATAACTGTTTTTATGGCAGCGATAGACAGATCCACTGTGACCATAGAACTCGTAGTAGTCATCATCTTCTTTGACTTCAGTTATACCCGAGTTCATTCGCCAACTGTCACCACCTAAGTAACCACCGCTCCACCCAGCCAAGACTTTGTAGAAAGGGAATGTACCTTTACCTTCTTTGATTTTCAGTACTACCCAGTTGTCTGGATAATGATCAGTCATGGTTCATATCCTCCCAGTCTCCAAATACTTCAGGTGCTGCTTTTCTTGCTTCTTCCATGTAGTATTCGCCTGGATAATGTTTTAAACACCTATATGCTTGCCTGCGTACTTCGTCAGGCAAGCTCTCGTTCATGCAGATGTTTCTCAAAAAATCTCTTGTATTATTTACAGCCCAACGTCTCTCATATGGTAGTGTCATTTCGCAACTCCAACTCTTTTCTCATACAGTTTCGGAGTACGGGAGTCGGATGGCACTCTCTTAGTACAGCTTCAATGTGAGCTGTCTCCATATCAGCAATAGCTATGTCGCTACGGGGTTGATCTCCTCGGATACCATAAGTACCCCAGGTAAGGTAGGTCGACTGTACTTCGTGTGGCTCGTCATCGTAGAGTGCTAGGGATACTTGATCGTGATGGATAGAGGATCGAACATAGTCGAGTCCACCATCAATGACATAAGTTTTGCCGTTTGCATCATTATGAGATCGGTAGTCGTGTCTATGCTTCGACTCGAGGACAGTTCCGTCAGGTGTCTGAATTGCGTTTCTAATTAAGTTCATAATCCTATTAGTCCCCAGCCATGATTGGCTATTGCGTTAAGTATGATTGCCAAACAAGTAACCATATGTGTAAACCACCAGATGCTACGAATAACGGCAATAGTGTCTGCTTGCTTATCAGTTTCTCCAACTTTCTCTCCTAATGATTTAGCCCAAATTCTCCACATTCGTCTCATCCTCCCATAAGTTCTTAATTTCATTACCAACTCCTAATAATATTCCACATAATAACGTAGGCACAGGCTAAGTTTGAGAGGACAATGAAAGTACGAATAGCTGAAATAAAGTTCTCATTCCTAGCATCATACCCATCTTCTTCATCAAACGAACCCAGGGCGTGCTTCCATAATATCCAAAACTTAGCCATACATTCTCTCCTGATACCATTCGTTAAACGCTGTAAAATCTTCTTCTAGTTCAAACTTTACAGTATCTCCATAGATGTCTGTAAAGTGTTTAATGTCGTACCTCCACTTGAAGCAGTGATCTTTACACCACTGCGTTGCTTCACTGCGAAGGTCACTGTGGGTATGGCTCTCAAAGTAGTTTGCCATCTTCCACTTGTTTTTATGGTCTACAATCTCTTGAGGTGTCATTACTCGTGTTCCTCAATACCTAAACATTCATTCGGATTAAAGTGGTAGCCCATTGACTTCATAAAGTTTTCTAATACTTCTATCATATCATCTCGTGATAAATCCTTCTGCATTACATCAATAGTAATGCGAGTGTTGACAGATGTAGAGTGTTCATAAGGGTTACAGATTAGCTGTATGTAGGGCTTATCCAATGCGGGATGAGTCATTCTTCTCTATCTCCTCTTTCATTTTGTTGTAATCTCTGCGGTCTTCCCACAATGCTTGCTCGTCTCGAGTGTGTAGTATCATACCCCAAGAGACTAGAACAAAGACTATAATGAAGCCTAGTCCCAATATAAAATCTAATACTTCTGCCATTATACATTCTCCCATAATAAGTCTGTGAGGATTACTTCGTACGCGTAAGCCTCAACTTCCCAAGGTAGATCTTCATAGTTTATTGTGTCACAGTCAATCATTACATTGTTGTGTTTCCATACGTTATCTACCATATTGATTTGTCCTCTGTAGAACTGTTTTGCGTGTACTAACTCGTGTGCAATGTTGGATGCAAGCTCATGTGGCTCGTAGGCAATTTCCTCTCCATCCTCGTATACCCAATGGGTAGCGAGACTGATAACAGACTCGATGTCGTCACCCATGCAAAAACCAGCATGAGAGCCGTCTTTGTCAACGAACTTCTTGACCTCGAAGTAGATGTCATAAGTCGCGTCCTCAGGAAATAAGGACATGATGCACTCATCAATGAATGAGCTGTATTTGGATAGGTCTCTGCCTTCAGTTTGTACATTTATCATATGTTCTCCCAGTTAATATAGATATTATACGCCTATTGGGGTAAAATGTCAAGAAGTAAAAGACACTTTCTCTGAGTAAAAGTCCATATAATCGGGCTTTTCTTTAGAATAAACGCAACACCAGTTACGCCTAGGTTTGTCGGTATTGTTGAAGCCCGAACAGTGAATTGTGTTGCCGTCTAAGATAAGAATATCTCCTGCCTCTAGCTCTGGCTGTAACCAAACCATGCCATCCATTACTCTTATGTCTTTCTGGTCGTCTAGTATCCAAGTAAAGTTAAGAGTCTTAAACTTACCTGTAGGATCTTGTCCATACTGATTGTCTCGATGAGGTTCAAAAGCGAATCGCTCCTGTGGCATCTTTACCACTACCTGATCGTTGTAAGTATAGAATGTATCACCTAAGTATTCTCTAGCCAGGTCTAACATGAAAGGGCTTTCGTACATTTGTCTCAAAGCTCTACTAAGTCTACCTGCTGTTTCTATACCTCTCCAGTACTCTCCCGTGCCTAACTCGCTACGGGTTCCGAGCAAATTTTCCTTGAGTAACCAAGTCTTCAGGCGCAGAGTTTCGTTCTGCGCTATCTTCAAATAGGTAGAGGGGATTACGTTCTTTAATACTTTATATCCTTGCATTGTCGTTTACGCTCTCTTTGTTTAGCAGCAGCTTTTTTGCGCTGACGTTTAGTAGTTTTCTTCTCGTGATATTGCTTTTCTTTGTAATCGAACAGCTTATTACTATCGTTTACCTTTCTGCGAAATATACGGAGTGCTTGCTCGACATTGCCGTTTCTTACTTTAATCGTCATAATCATCCTTATCTTTGATGATGATCCAGAAAACTAATAGTGCTATAAGAGCAGCGGCTTGTGTAGTGTCTAACATCATTTCTTAAACCTATATCCTCTTTTTCTTAGATATGATACCTGATTACGAATAGATTGCTCAGTTCGCCCAGGGAGCATATACATTATTGATTCAATGTCTTGGTAAAAATAGTGAGTAGCAAGTATCTTGCGCTCCTCATCAGTCCAAGGCTTTCTTTTATATTTTTTCATGGGAGTATTATATCGGAAAGCGGGTATCTTGTCAAGAAATTTTTTTGGGGTCGCTCAAAAATTCTTCTTGACATTCTACATAAATTTGAGTATAATTCCCCTAAAAGAAAATAGAAATTTATTGGGCATCCTAAAGATATTTCTTGACTGTATCCTTAATTGTGCGTATAATAGTTATTCTGAAATGGAGAAACAAATCCAAAAGACGGAGAAAATGTATGTTAGAACTAGCCGTATTTATGTTTTGTACCCTTGGATGTGGCTTGACAAGCTACCACCTAGGTAAACAGGAAGGCATAGAGACAACCATAGAACACTTAGTAGACCACGGGATGCTGGAGTTAGATGAAGAATAAACTAGAAATAAATGTAGAGTACGATGAGATTATATCAGACCCTATTTACAGGGTTGAAGACACTCACACACTGTATATGCGTACCAGAAGTAGAAAGGTTGCAGAAACCTGTTACAACGATCTTAAATTAGAATACCAACGGGAGAAAGAAAATGCCAGCAAAGTTTAAAGAATCAGCCAAAATTTTGATTAGCCGTCAGGCCAAAACCTATAAGACGGTTCACTATTACCTACGCAACACTTCAGAGGAAGAGTTGGTAGCCGCTATTTTAAATAGCAACACTAAACCAAAACACAAGCAGAAGTATCGTAACGAGCTTGTAAAGAGAGGGTTTGACCTTGGACTTATTAATCAGTGATAGCTACAAGAAACAACTGATAGCACTTCACGAAGATAGATATTGGGGCGGGACAGGTCGTAAGCACGCAGAGGACATAAGAGAATGGGCAGCAAAGTATAGATGTGAAACTGCCCTTGACTACGGAAGTAGTAACCATAGGGACTGTCTGAAAAGACACTTTCATCGTAAGTACCCAGGTGAGTTACTATTCTACGAGTATGACCCCGCTGTAGAAAGCAAAAGCGGTTTACCCGACCCTCAAGATATAGTAGTTTGCACAGATGTGCTCGAACATATCGAACCAGAATTATTAGACAACGTACTTGGGCATATGAGAGATTGTATGCTCAAGTGCGGTTATTTTGTTATAAGTACCATAGCGGCAGTATCAATACTAGAAGATGGTCGCAATGCACACCTTATAATCGAAGATAAAGAGTGGTGGAAAGCCAAACTAGAGAAGTACTTCAGTGTAGAATCTATAACATGGACACGTAATGAAGTACGAGCAAGAGTAAAATTGCATGGATAAAATAGTAATTTATAGTAGAGATGGTTGTGTCTATTGTGACATGGCTGTCTCGCTTGCTAAAAAGAAAAACATGGAAATGGTAGTACTCAAGTTAGATAGAGACTACGAAGTAGAAGACTTTACTGCTAGATTTCCTTACGCAAAGACTGTTCCTCAGATTATACTGAATGGGGAGCATATAGGTGGGTACCAAGACCTTAAAGACTTGGTATAGGTAAATTAGGCTCACCTTGGAGTAGCCTAGATACGGGCTATTGCCCAAAGTTCTATGGAGAACGAAAGTGAGAAAAAGAGACGAGGCCGCTTGCGTAGTATGTGCAGTGGTTACAGCAGTCAGTTGTTTAGCCTTGCCGTTTATAACAATATACGCCAGTGCAGGAATGTAATACTAAGGAGTAGAACATGAATAGAGAACAAGTACAGAAACAATTAGCAGTAGATGAAGGAATAGTAAACGAAATATATCTTGATCATTTAGGCTACGCTACCTTTGGTATCGGGCACTTAATCACGGATAAAGATCCTGAGCAAGGATGTGACGTTGGAACACCTGTTAGTGAGGAAAGGGTTACAGAAGCCTTTCAAGCCGACCTTGACATTGCTATTGGAGAGTGTAAAGTTCTCTTTGATATGTGGGAAACTTATCCAGGGGAAGTTCAAGAGATACTCGTCAATATGATGTTTAATCTTGGACGTCCCCGACTAAGTAAGTTCAAAAACTTCAAGAAAGCTGTTGATGCAGGAGACTGGAAGACAGCAGGGGTTGAAGGCAGAGATTCGCTATGGCACAGACAAGTAGGGAATCGAGCAGAAAGACTTATGGTTAGAATGGAAAATGTCTAAACTATTGATGGGAATCATAGCAGCGATGGGTAGTGCAGGTTTTCTGTACTACCAATTCGCTGTTGTGCCTATGAAAAATAAATTAGAAGAACAGACAGCAGTGATCATAGCACAAGACCTGCGGGATCAAGAGCAGAAGGCTACAATAGCCGCAATCACACTGAATGCAGAGAAGACAGCAGCAGCAAACGCTGTAATGCAACAACAGAATCAGCAGTACGAAGCTGAGATGTCTGAATACCTAGATATTTTTCGTAGACACAACCTTGCGAAGATAGCCAGTGCAAGACCAGGACAGATACAAAATCAAGCAAACCAGAGAACAAAGGAGGTATTCGATGCAATTGAAGAAGTCAGTAATCGCATTAGCAATCCTAACCCTTAGTGGTTGTAGTTTACTACAGCAACCTCCAAGACAGGTGGAAGTTATAAGTAAGCCCGTACAGATAGATATTGTACAGCCTACTATGCCTCGACCTTTAAACCTTAAAGAACCCAAGTGGTATGTAGTTTCGGATCGAAAGATACCGAAAGAAGAGCGTACCTACATGGATAAGTTCGAAGAAGATATTAAAAAGAAACATGGGGGAGATCTCGTGTTTGTCGCAATGACAGTTGCAGATTATGAGTTAATGGCTTATAATACACAAGAAATTAAAAGATACATCAGCCAATTGGGCGAAGTAATTGTATATTACAGAGAGGTTACTACTAATGAAAAAGAAAAATCCAGTAGCGAAGTTCCAGCGAAAGTACAATAAAGCTAAAGTATTCAAAGATAGAAAACGAGAAGCAAAGAAGAAGGGCGAGCTACATACATACAAGGATGAAGAGTGAGAATATTTGTAGGACATGATTCTACCCAGCCAGAGAACACAGCCGTTTGTGTCCGGTCTATTGAGAGATTCGGACACAAAGTCACGTTACTAGATAAGAAGGATCTTCAAAGAGATCACGGATACAAGAGAAAGAAGGAAGATGGGTCTACTGAATTTACCTATACTCGTTTTCTAGTACCTTACCTATGTGGTTATAAGGGCAAAGCCATGTTCTGTGATAGTGATTTCGTATGGCGTAAAGATCCTGCCGTACTAAATACACTCATAGGAGATGCTCCTGTAACAGTAGTTAAACACCTAATAAAACAAGTACGCGAGGATCATAAGTTTCTTTCACATAAGAATGAGTGGTATCCTCGAAAGTGGTGGAGTTCTATGATGGTATTCAACTGCGACCACAAAGACTGCTCAAAGTTGACTTTAGAAGCAGTAAACAAACAAACACCTCAGTGGCTACACAGATTCGAGTGGGCTAGTGAGATAGGTAGGCTCGACGAGTCTTACAATTATTTAGTAGGCTACTACAACTTCATGAAAGACCCTGTAGCAGTACATTTTACAGATGGGACACCAATCTACACAGATTATGCCCACGACGAGTTCGCGGAGGACTACAATGACCTTAGATGATATGAAGGATTATGTACGAGGAAAAGATATTATTCTCGTAGGAAATAGTTTAGATGCTTTAGAGTATGAGCATGGTGACTATATTGATGGGTTTGACATTACAGTTCGTTTCGGTAAAGGATTGCCCGAGCCAGTAATATTTGATCGTATAGGTACAAATACGCATATCTGGGTAACAGGACAATTACGAATGAAATCGTTTAAAGAAGTATTGAAAGTAACAAAGATACTCTTTAACGAAAGCCTCTATAATCCTGAGTTTGGAAGACCTCCTGTAGATCATTGTAGTATGTATTCCAATGAAACAATAACAGAGATTGCAAATCAATACAACATTGACGAAGGTAAAAGACTCTCTGCGGGTGCGATAACAGCCCATTGGTTTGCAAATGTTTGTGATACTTGGAATAGTATGACCTTCATAAACTTTGATGCCTTCACAACAGTTACAAACTTCCACGCTTCTATCTCTGATTCTGAACAGTTTACAGGAAGCTGGCACTTACCAATGCTACGTCCAGAGGTTATCCCCGAAGACTACAGCGTACAACAAGGCAGCCTAGCCCATGATTCCAGAGCAGAGGTAGCACTCTATAGAGACATACTGAAAAAACAAGGTACATATTGGAAAGGCCCCGCTCTCAACCCAAACCCTGAGTACACTCTTCGAACAAACGCTCTAGTTAAGTTTACACCTGGTAGAGCTAAAGTACCTGAAGAATAGTTCTTGACAGCCTTTCCCAAATCTAGTATAATATCATTTCTATTTTACGGAGAGTACCATGAATTTATTTTATCTTGACGATGACCTCGACAAGTGTGCAGAGTATCACGTAGACAAACATATTGTAAAGATGCCCCTAGAAGTAGCACAGCTAATGTGTACTGCTATCTGGGTTGACGAGCATCTAGGTTTTGTACCTCGTGCTCTCAACAAAGAAGAGCGAGATCATCTCAATGCTCTCAAGAAAGACATTAAACATCTTCCAATGGAAGAAAGACCTTTAACCCCGTATCTACCGATGATGTACAATCACCCTTGCACTATCTGGGTACGCTCATCTCTAGACAATTTTGAATGGACACACTGCTATGGCAACGCTCTCAATGATGAATATCATTATCGCTATGCGAAACAACACAAGTCGATTGTGGAAGTGGTTAACAAGTTACCAGAGCCACGAAATCTACCAAGACTCGGATTCACAGAGTTCGGACTAGCAATGCCTGATGAACTTAAAGACTACAACAACCCTATACAATCTTACAGGGACTACTACCATCTGGATAAAGCCACCTTCGCCACCTGGTCGCATAGAGCGAAACCTGACTGGTGGAATGAGGACTATGCAGACTACGACAAAAGGATCACCGCCAAATGAGCAACGTAAAACTTATATCGACATCTTCGCCTGACCTCATTGCAGATATTGCATACATGGCTAGAGTGTCTAACCCAGCTAATCAGAGTAATGAACTTACTTCTCGTAAGCTAGTAGAGTATCTAATCAAGCATAAACACTGGTCTCCTTTTGAGATGTGTGGTATTACTATGGAGATCAACACTACTCGTGACATCGCTCACCAGATAGTACGCCATCGTAGTTTTGCTTTTCAGGAGTTTAGCCAACGCTATGCCGACCCTGCGGCATTAGAAGGGTGGCCGTATGAACTACGAGAAACTCGTCTACAGGATACAAAGAATCGTCAGAACAGTATTGAAACTGATGATGCATTACTACAGCAGCATTGGATTGCTCAACAGAAACGAGTTATTGATACTGCGTCTAATGTTTATAAGTGGGCAATCGAACATGGTATTGCGAAGGAGCAGGCACGAACTGTACTTCCAGAAGGTCTAACAAAGACTCGTTTGTATATGCACGGAACAGTACGATCATGGATACACTTCATTGATGTGCGTACTACTCCTGGTACTCAGAAAGAGCATATGGACATTGCACGAGCCTGTGCTTATGAGATTAATCCAATGTTTCCTCTGATTAAGGACTTTGTACATGACTGAGGGCAGAAAGTTTGATAGTGAAAAACCTAAGATGCACCTTCTACCTCCTAATGCTACTCTCGAAGTAGCAAAAGTATTGACTTTCGGAGCGCAGAAGTATGACGAAGAGAACTGGCGTAAGCTGGAGAATGCACAGAAGCGTTACACAAGCGGTGCACTACGGCACATATTCGCCCATATGGATGGCGAGTTACAAGACCCAGAAACAAATTATTCACATCTAGCACACGCTATTTGCTGCTTGATGTTTAAACTAGAATTGGAGTTAGAGAATGGCAAGAACGACAGTAAAGAAAAAGAGTTACGAGAACTTATCGAATCAAAACATCGAGAAGGTGATAGCCCTTCTAAGCCCCAGTTCTTCGGACAAACCTATAACAAAGAAAGAAGCCTGTGATATTCTAAACATAGCCTACAACACAACGAGGCTAAACAAGATTATCGAGGATTATGAGGACAGAAAAGCATATGTCAAGAAACGAAAGCAGTCTCTGCGGGGTCGTCCTGCGTCACGCGAGGAAATCGCTGAAGCGTGCGAAAGTTACCTCACAGGAGATACTATCACAGATATCAGCAAGTCACTCTTCAGAAGTCCATCCTTTGTACGGGCTATTCTTGAAAGAGTTGGAGTCCCGCAAAGACCTGCAGGAAGAGACGAAAGATTAACGGCTCACTATTATCCTGACGAGTGTATGTCCGATGACTTTGTAGAAGGTGAAATTGCTTGGTCTGCTACTTATCATGCGGCAGTAGAAGTAAAGAACAGACTCACCCCCGAGTTTCTAGCAAGTAAGAAAGGTATGGCTCCTTTTGACTACGAGAAGACATATGGCTGTCCTGCATATTCTATCTATGTTCGTCAGAAGGTAGAGAGTGAAGATACGTTCTTCTCAAATGTAGTAAATGGCGGATTTTCCGCATATGCTCCAGCATATGAATTATGCAAGCTTGAACACCTACGAGAGTATGGCGTTCGAATAGAGAGACTATAATGGCTTATTCAGAAAAAGTAATAGACCACTACGAAAATCCCAGAAACGTGGGAAAACTAGATGAGGACAACCCTTTAGTGGGAACAGGAATGGTAGGAGCTCCTGCCTGTGGAGATGTTATGCGTCTACAGATACAGGTAGACGAGAATGATGTTATAGTAAATGCAAAGTTTAAAACTTATGGATGTGGGTCGGCTATAGCCTCCTCCTCTCTGCTTACTGAATGGGTCAAAGGAAAGACTTTAGGCGAAGCAGAGCTACTGAAGAATACACAGATAGCAGAAGAGTTAGCCTTGCCTCCCGTAAAAATACACTGTTCGGTACTAGCAGAAGACGCAATAAAAAGTGCCGTACAAAATGTAAGAGATAAGAAAAAATAATTCTTGACAAGATGGTTAAAATCCGCGTATAATATCATTTCAAATTTAGGAGAATACCATTGGGCGACCGATTCTATACTCAACAACTACAAGCTCTGGGTGATTGCCCAGGTAACAAAAACCCTAACAAGAGGACACGAAAAGTGGCTTGGGACGACGACAAAAAAGCACAGGCAGTAAGCCTGTATGAAGAAGCAGAACCAACTCCAGAAACCAGCATGGAGATCGTAAAAGACATTGCAGAAGAATTAGACGAGTCACCTAATGGTGTTCGTATGATCTTAACAAAAGCTGGCGTTTATGTTAAGAAAACCCCTGCCGCTAAAGCTAGCGGTGGAGCTACAGGTGGAGGTACGCGAGTATCTAAAGCAGCAGCAGCTGAGGCGCTCATTGCAGCTCTTAGCGATGCCGGACAGCCTGTAGATGAAGAGATTATTGCCAAACTTACTGGTAAAGCATCTCAGTACTTTACTTCGATTTTAGTAGCTATTAACGAAGCATAAGTCCGATACCCTGCTAGATTCGTCTAGCGGGGTTTTCTTGTACCTAACAAAAGCACCTCGCAGTAAGTAGATTCACAATAAAGATTGCTGAATTACTACCAAGGAGCTAAAGTGAAAAAGCAAGAACTGGCACGATTAGTGCACGACTATGGGGATGCCGTTATTACTTATCGTAGCGAACACTCCAAAAAGCTAAAGTACAATGTTTGTACATTAGACTTCACAACTCCCTATATCCAGAAAAAGAAGAATAGAGCCAAGGAAACTGACGACACTCTTCTTTTCTTCTGTTGGGATACTGACTCATACCGATTACTCAGACCTGCGAATGTGTCTAGTGTAGTCCCGCTGTCCTCCATTCTCAAGAATGAAGGTAGGCGATAATGGACTTACACCAAGCTCCTGAAGCATACTCTCGTGTTATACACTATGATAAAGTAAAAGAAGTACAGATAAGACTTACCATAAATACGTTCAGAGACGTAGAGTATATGCACTTGCGTAAATACTATATGGACTTTGACGAGGAGTGGAAACCTACCCCAGAAGGAGTTGCAATGCCTTTAGATCTCTCCAACTCAAGAGAGATGTTCGCAGGGTTAGTAGAGATACTATCTCTTGCAGAATCAAAAAGTTTGATCGAAGAACACTTTTCAGATCTAATTCAGGATATGTATAAATAGTTCTTGACAATCTTGCTGAAGTTCCGTATAATATACTTTCTTATTTAGGAGAATAACATGCAGAGCTTTTTAGACAGAATGAGTCAGTTGTACTACGAAGGTACTCCCGCTATCTCTGATGCGGAGTTCGATCTTCTAGCAGCTAAGCACAACTATACTAAAGTGGGTTACACTGTTACAGATGCCGTAAAGCACGCGTACCAGATGTACTCTCTTCAGAAGTGCTTTGACATCAACGATGCTCCTCTGCCTATTGATGAATGTATTGTTACCCCTAAGTTAGATGGTGCGGCAGTATCTCTTCTATATGTTGACGGCAACCTTGAACTCGCTCTCACTCGTGGAGACGGCATTCAGGGTCGTGATATTACAGATAAGATGCGTCAGTTAGTTCCTAATGAGTGCAACGATACTGGACTCATGCAGATTACTGGCGAAGTTGTTGCTCCAAGTAGTGTACCTAACTCTCGTAATTTCGCTTCGGGGTCGCTCGGTCTTAATGATCTAGCTGAGTTCAAAACTCGCCCTTTAGTATTTGTAGCATACGATGTTACACCAAGTTGGACTTCTAATTATGCTTGCTCTCTTGAGATCTTGCATAGGATGGGTCTAAATGTGGTTACTCGCTTTAAAGCAGATGCCTATCCTCAGGATGGCAAAGTATATCGTCTCAAGTCAAATGCAAAGTTCGATGCGTTAGGTTACACCGCTAAACACCCACGAGGTGCTTTTGCTCTGAAAGAGCAGGTGTCTGGAGTGGAGACCACGCTGTTGGATGTGGTATGGCAGTTGGGTAAGAGTGGAGTTGTAAGTCCAGTGGCTATTCTCGACCCTGTGGTCGTGGGAGATGCTACAGTATCGAGAGCAACTCTGCACAATATTGAGTACATACGCGACCTTGGTCTTGAGATAGGCTGTAAGGTAGAGGTTATCCGCTCTGGCGAGATCATACCTCGGATTGTTAGGAGATTAGATTGATTGCTACCTGCAAAAAAATAATTCTTGACAGAAACCTTAAAAGTCCGTATAATACTATTTCAATTTCAGAGGAATCACGATGACCATTATCGAAGCCCCAACAAACTGCCCTAGTTGTAGTTCGGTGTTAGAAAGTGTGAATCATCTTCTGTATTGTAGAAATCCACAATGTGGTGAGAAAGTTGCAAAACTCATCGAACACTTTGCAAAGACTTTGAAGATCAAAGGTCTTGGCCCTGCTACTATTGCTAAACTAGATATTGTCTCCCTAGAGGAACTTTATGATAGAAGCGTAGAAGATATTGCCGAGTCACTAGGCTCAGAGCGACTTGCTGTAAAGTTAGTAGATGAGTTGCAACGCTCTCGCGGTGCTCCACTTAACGTGTTGCTACCTGCATTTAGTATACCTCTCATTGGTAAATCAGCATCGGAAAAGCTATCCAAAGTCTGCGAAGACATCGAAGATATAGACTACGATATGTGCCGACAGGCTGGACTGGGTGAGAAGTCAACTGCTAATTTGTGCGAATGGCTTGAGAATGAGTATTACCAAGTATCATTACTACCTTTTAGCTTTAAGTTTGAAAAGAATCAAACAACAAACATAACCCACGGCACGATTTGTATCAGTGGTAAACTGAATAGTTACAAAACGAAAGCCGAGGCTCATAACAAACTACAAGAGCTTGGTTATGCAGTCAAGACGAGCTTGACTAAGGATGTCACTATCCTGGTAAACGAAAGCGGAATTGAATCTGCTAAAACTAAGAAGGCCAGAGATGCTGGCGTTCAAATCATAACTAACCTTTTAGATTTTATTGGAGAATAAATATCATGGCACTACCTAAGTGGACTGACGAGCGTACTACCGCTCTCACTGATTTTGTCGGTGGCGAAAGCCCCGTATCCCAAGCTACTGTTGCAGAAGCAGCAGACCAGCTTGAAACCTCTACACGTTCTATCTCTAGCAAATTGCGCAAGATGGGCTTCGATGTAGAGTTGGCTTCTGCCAATGCTTCACGCGCATTTACTGATGCACAAGAAGCTACCCTTGCAGCTTTTGTTTCTGACAACAGCGGCACTTACACTTATGCTGAAATCGCTTCTCACTTTGAAGATGGCGCTTTCTCAGCTAAGTCAATCCAAGGCAAGATTTTGTCTATGGAATTAACTGGACACGTTAAGCCTGCTCCTAAAGTTGAAGCTGTACGCACGTACTCTGAAGCTGAAGAAGCTACTTTCGTTCAGATGGTTAACGATGGCGCTTTCGTAGAAGCTATCGCTGACGCTCTTGATCGTTCAGTAAACTCTGTTCGTGGTAAAGCTCTTAGCTTGCTTCGTTCAGGCGACATTGACGCTATCCCTAAGCAAGAAGTTACTAAAGGTTCCTCTAAAGAAGATCCTTTGGCTGACATCGCTGACATTGGTAGCCAAACTGTCGAAGCTATCGCAGAGCAAATTGGTAAGACCGCCCGTGGCGTTAAGACTATGCTCACTCGTCGTGGCCTTTCAGCCGCTGACTATGATGGCGCTTCTAAGAAAGAAAAAGCTTCAGCTTAATCCTTCTTAGTACACACTAAGGGTAGGCTCTTCGGGGTCTACCCTACATTTTAGATTTGAAATCGGGAGACTTTCAATTGAACATCGCTAGTGCGCTTATTAAGCAAGTGCTTACGCTACAGGACTTTCAGACCTGGAGTGTAGCGCACAAGCAGTACTTTGCAACTGAGTATCATAGTCTGTATAAGATTATTGATAAGCATTGCGAAGAGTTCCATAGAATGCCTACGATTGAAGATCTAAAGTTTGAGATTCGTGATTCAGCTACTCGAGAGAAACTCTACGCAGTAGAAGCAGTCGAGGTCGATGCAGACCCTCAGATGCTTCTTGAGTATCTGAAGAACGAATACACTCAAAAAGAAATTCTGGACTCACTCGAAGATTATATTGAGAATTCTGTTGCATTTGAAAATGCTCAGGAATCAGTAAACCACCTACATCAGATCGTCCTAGACGTTGAAGATAAGGTTGATCTCGAAGACCCACAAGAAAGTATGCAACGTATTGACTTGTTTGAGCCAGAAGAAGATTTAGCCAGGTATATGGCCCTCGGACTCAATGAAGAGTACGACCACGACATAAAGTTCTCTCCTAGAGATCTTGTTATGTTCGGTGGTAAGCGGGGTGCTGGTAAATCTGTCATTTGTGCAAACATTGCAACCAGTGTTTACGCTTCAGGTAGATCGGCTATGTATTTCACTATTGAGATGGATAGTCGGTCGATCCTTCAACGATGCTGTGCTATCGCTACAGAAGTTCCTTTTTCTCGCCTCCGTACTCAGAATCTGAGTGTTACCGAGTGGGAGAAAGTTGCTACGTGGTGGGCAGGTCGTTATGTTGATGGACAAGACCGCTTGAAGGAGTATAGACAACATCGTAACTTTGAGAAGTTGCATACATCACTAAAAAACACCTGCGAGCTTCTCCCGACTCAGCAGTTGGACGTAGTGTATGATGCATCTCTCACTCTCTCCAAGATTCGTGCAGAGCTTGACAAAAAAGTTAAACCTCTGAATGTTGGTGTTATTATTGTTGACTATATCAATCAGGTAAAGCGGTCGAGTCTACCTTCTCGTGGAGGTCAGTACGATTGGACTGAACAGATTGAAGTAAGTAAAGCATTGAAATCAATGGCACAAGAGTATGACTGTACTGTAATATCTCCCTATCAAACAGACGCAACTGGTGAAGCTCGATTCGCTAAAGGTATTCTTGATGCGGCAGATGCCGCCTATGCCCTAGAAACTTGGGATCATGAAGATGAGTGTATCACTTTCAACTGTGTAAAAATGCGATCTGCTTCTATGAACTCTTTTAGTTCTAAAGTAGACTGGGATAGCCTAAAGATTGGCCCAGAAACTGCAATGACTCCTAAAGAGAAAGATGATTCCTCGCACAAGACTGGCGAAGATATTGATGATCTATAAAAATATTTCTTGACTTTTTATCTTCTTTTGCGTATAATATACGGATACTTAAAGGGGATAAAGCATATGGCACTTACATTCGGTAGTTTACGACACACTAGCTCAGGTAGAAAGCGAAAGCCTTTGCCTAAGTCTAAGCGTTATACACCCAAATTTCAGCCTCTACAAGAGACTACTACGTATCGTAGAGAGACTCCTGAGTACAAGTCTTACGATCAGGGCGGCCATAATACAGAGTTAGTAGAAAAGCCAAAGCTAGATAGTAAGTATACGATTGCACCTGCCTATAACAAAGGTGCGTACCAAGTAATCAGTAAAGAAAACATCAAGGACATCGGTAGGTGACAGTAGAAGAACTATTAACATCAAGAGATGTTTATTTTATACCCAAAGGCGCAGACGCTATTGTTAGCTGTCTCAATCCTGAGCACGCGGATAGAAATCCTAGTATGCGGATTGATAAGATCACTGGAGTATTTCAGTGTTTTTCCTGTGGATATAAAGGAAACATTTTTACCCATTTTGGGGAAAAGGCAAACCAACTACAACTAAGACGAGAATTACTAAAAAAGAAAATTAGAGAGAAGAGGTCTGAGTCGGTTGGTTTGTCTTTTCCCAAAAATATTATACCCTATACGGGTAGTTGGAGAGAAATCAAACCTGAAACATACAAAAGGTTTGAAGCTTTTCAACATCATGATCCTGACCATATTGGTCGCATTGTATTTCCAGTGCGAGATATATCAGGTCGAATTGTAGCATTTAATGGTCGTCACACCACTGGTGGTACACCCAAGTACATGATCTCGCCTGCGGGTGCCAAGATGCCTCTCTACCCTGTAGTAGAGCCGATACAAGGCTCTGTTATTTTAGTAGAAGGTATCTATGATATGATCAATCTGCATGACAAAGGATTAGACAATGCAGTCTGTTGCTTTGGAACAAAGAACATCAATGAAGATAAGTTACGTATGCTTTCTATACAAGGTGTAGAAGAAGTAATTATATTCTTTGATGGAGATGACGCAGGACAGAATGCTGCAAGAGAAGTAAAAGAGATGGCAGAGCGAGTAGGCTTAGCTAGTAGAAACGTGGCGCTCAAGGACACTGATCCAGGAGCACTACCCATGAAATCAGTACAAACACTAAAGAGTAAATTATATGCCTAAAGTTGCATTAGTAGAAACTAAACCAAGTAGAACAAATTTTAAGAAAGAATTCGATGATGAGTTTGAGTTTGATCAGTATCAACTCTGTTCAGACCCAGGCATCAAAAAAGTACTTAAACGAGATTGCGACATCGAGATTGATGTAGACGCGTACGACTGGCTTATTCTAGTCGGTAGTGATGCACTCAAGTACTTTACCTCTGTGAATTCGGTCACAGAATATTCTGGCAAGAAAGTCGAAGAGAAGTTCCTGCCTGTCATTAACCCTGCCATGCTTGCGTTTAAGCCCGAAGCACAGCGCACATGGGACGACTCCAAGCAAAGTATTATAGAGTACATCACTGGCGATAAACAAGACGTAGTAATTACAGAGTACAATGCCTGGGGTATACAAGATACGGAGGAAGCTAATGCTTTTATACGCAGTGCCATTTCTGCTCCTCTGCCTTACGTTGCTCTTGACTCGGAGACAACCGGACTTTATCCACGTGACGGCCATATGCTTGGCATTAGTCTTTCTTACGAAGCTGATCGTGGAGCTTACATAGACACCGAGTGTTTCGATGAAGAAACAGAACAACTATTGCAAGAGCTGTTCGACAAGAAAACAGTAATATTTCACAATGCCAAGTTCGATATGGCGTTCTTTGAGTATCATTTTAACTTCAGCTTTCCTAGCTTCGAAGATACAATGCTTCTACACTACTTGATTGATGAGAACCCCGGTACTCATGGTCTGAAGCAGTTGTCTATGAAGTACACTAAATATGGGGACTATGAGAAGCCAATGTACGAGTGGATTGATAACTATCGTAAGCAGCATGGTATTCTTAAAAACGACTTCAACTGGGGTGATATTCCTTTTGATGTTATGAAACTGTACGCTGGTATGGATGCTGCTTGTACTTTCCTTCTCTACGAGAAGTTTGTAAAGATTAAGCAGAACAAACGTCTAGCAAAAGTGTATGATAACATACTAATTCCTGGTTGCCGCTTTCTAACGGACATCCAAGACAATGGCGTACCATTTGATAAGCAGCGTCTGCTGAAGTCTCAATCTCTCATGCAAGACGAGATTGACGAAGCAGTAGCGGAGCTATACAAACATCCTGCCATTAGTAAATTTGAGCAAATTAATGGAAAAGATTTTAATCCTAACAGTACTGTTCAGCTTCGTAGTCTATTATTTGATTTCATCGGGCTTACTCCTACTGGAAAAAAGACTGGAACGGGCGCGAATTCAACAGATGCGGAAGTTCTTCAAGAGTTGGCGGAGCAATCCGAAGTCCCCGGACTTATCCTTGCTATCCGACAAAAATCTAAAATTAAAAATACTTATCTGGACAAAATCTTTCCGCAGTTGGACAGAGATAGTCGCTTACGGACAGGTTTTAACCTTCACGGCACAACTAGTGGGCGGCTTAGCTCTAGTGGCAAGCTTAATATGCAGCAACTACCCAGAGATAATCCCATTGTTAAGGGATGTATTAAAGCCGCTCCTGGACATAAAATTGTAGCAATGGATTTGACCACAGCAGAGGTATATGTAGCTGCTGTGCTCGCAAAAGACAAAGCACTTATGGATGTCTTCAAGTCTGGAGGCAACTTCCACAGTGCGATTGCACACAAAGTATTTAAGCTACCTTGTGAAGTAAGCGAAGTAGCAGAACTATACAGTATGCAACGTCAGGCGGCTAAAGCCGTAACCTTTGGTATCATGTATGGTGCCGGAGCAAATAAGATTAGTGAGCAAGTCACAAAAGACAGTGGTAAACCTTTCACTAGAAACGAAGCTCAGGAAGTAATTGATGATTACTTCAAAGAGTTTCATAAGTTAAAATCATGGATTGAAGAGAACCAAAAGTTCATTCAACAGAATGGTTTCATTTACAGCTTCTTCGGAAGAAAGAGGAGATTACCAAATGTCGCATCGACAGACAAAGGCATCCAGAGTCATAGCGTTAGGTCTGGTCTTAATTTTCTGGTGCAGTCTGCTGCTTCTGATATTAACCTTCTAGGCGCAATAGACATGAATGAATGGATCAAAGCAAACGGCAAGAAGGCTCGTATTTTCGCGCTCGTACACGATTCCATTCTAGCAGAAGTACCAGATGATGAAGTAGAAGAATACATGGAGAAGTTAGCCAAGTTCATACAGATGGACAGAGGTATCTCTATACCTGGTGCTCCAGTAGGCTGTGACTTTGAGATTGTTCATGAAGATTACTCAGGCGGAAAGTTCGAGAAGAAATATGGTGATTACATATCGTAACATACGTACCAGTGTAGAGTATCCTGTATTTTTATTACCTTCAGGAAATTGGGAGTTGCATGATGGACTCCTTTTTCTTGAAGATAAGATAGTAGATGATAGAAATAAAGAGGGACGAACTCTTGGGGCTAGGCGTATGCAAACAGCACATAAGAATCTTCTGCAACTCAAGAAGATGTTGACTTCATATAACGGAATACTAAAGCAAGGTACTAAGTACTTTATAGACAATACAGGAAAGCCTTTTGTGTACGAAAAGACACGCTTTGCACAACTAAAATACTTGAGAATTAAAAGAGTGGAGAAGAAAGACGTAGCTTCACTTGTATGGGTACAAGGACATAAAACTCCTTTTACCGTTCCACGCCCTCCCGAAGATGGAATGCTTTGGGCGGGGATTTTGCACTTACATGGACTTCCGTGGGTGCTGTATGAGTATTCGGAAACGAAACTCAAAGATACCAGAAAGAAAGTATAATATGGGAAAACGAAGAAAAACTCTTGCAGGAGTCAACTTTGAACTGCAAGAAATAGAACCTTTAACACGTAACCAGCTAAAAGCATTTGAATCTAACAAACACCTCGTACTGCATGGACTTGCAGGAACAGGTAAGACGTTTATATCCTCGTACCTAGCATACGATGATATGGCAAAAGGAGCCTTTCAAAAGCTAGTAATTATACGAAGTGCTGTACCTACAAGAGACATTGGATTCTTACCTGGTACAGAAAAGGAAAAAGCCTCTGTTTACGAAGAGCCTTATAAAGATATTGCTAATGATCTGTTTGGTAGAGGCGATGCCTACGAAATACTAAAACAGAAAAACTTAGTAGAGTTTATGACTACTTCATTTATACGAGGAATTACACTTAGAGATGCAGTTATTCTTATTGATGAGTGTCAAAATATGTCTTTTCATGAGTTAGATTCTATTATCACTCGTATGGGTGAGAACTGTAGAATTGTATTCTGTGGAGACTTTAGACAGGCAGATCTTCGGGCAAACGGCCTTAAAGACTTCTTCCAAGTTCTAAAACGTATGGATCTATTTACTTTTATCGAGTTTGAGGTAGAAGATATTGTTAGATCTGAATTCGTAAAAACTTACATTATCGCAAAGAATGAACTAGACTTATGAAGATACCCACAGTAGCAGTAGACCAGTACGACTTCTTGGAACACAGAAGAAACCAAGAAGCCGCACATTGGTCAAAGAATACCAAAGACTCGCCTCTGCGTTCTATACTTACTGTAGAAATTAATACTACAGAGTTGTGTAATAGAACGTGTGTATTCTGCCCTAGACATGATCCAGAGGTGTTTCCTAACCGAAACCTTCATATGACCGTAAAAGGTGCTGTTACTATTGCTGAAGAGCTTGCTTCTAATGATTTTAAAGGCAAGATATCTCTCAGCGGGTTCGGAGAGAACTTACTCAATCCTCAGTTTCCAGAAATAGTATCAGCTTTTAGAGAAAATTTACCAGACGCTACTATAGAGTGTAACACTAATGGGGATAGATTGACTGCGGAGTATGCAAAAGACTTGATCTCGCTACGGGGTCTCGATATCTTGTATATTAACCTCTATGATGGTATAGAGCAGATGGAACACTTTGATGAAGTCATGAAAGATATTCCCCAAGATAGATACAAGTATCGTATGCACTGGGGCGATTTTGAGAAGCATGGTTTAATTCTGAACAATCGAAGTGGAGTTATGGATTGGGTAGGGGTCGAGGAAAGTAGTGTTACTGCACTGCAAGGTAAGCCTTGTCACTACCCGTTCTATAAAATGTTTGTCGATTGGAATGGTGATGTACTGTTCTGTAGTAATGATTGGGGCAGAGAGCACGTAGTAGGCAATCTATTACAAGATTCTCTATACGATGTATGGTTCAGTAAGCCTATGACCAAGATTCGTAAAAAACTAATGAAGGGCGACAGATCTATGTCTCCCTGTAATAAATGTAGCGTAGACGGTTCACTCTTTGGAAAGCCGTCATTTGAGCTAGTAAAGGAGCACTATGAAAACATTAATAACCGGGACTAGTACACTTTACTCTGCCCTTAACCATCTTATAACCATTGACACTTGTCGCATTGAAGATATACTCGAAGGTAGAGTAGATATTAATGAGTATGGGTGTTTCATAAACTATGCACACGTTGGCTTCAAGCAAGTAGAGTTGCTAGAGTACGTATTCAATGAGTGGAGATTTGATCCGAAAAAGATAATTTTTAACATATCTTCTCGTGCCGCCCAGCCGAATATATCCAAAGGGTATATGTATGCCGCGCAGAAAGCAGCTTTGAATCACTATGCTAACAACTTACATTGGAATTGTCCCGAGAAAAGATGTAAGATTACTACAATGGATCTAGGAGGCGTAGCGTTGCGCGGTGTTCCTAGTATGCGTTGGACTACAGTGGCGGATACTCTTCTTAGCATTATGCTACAAGATTTAGAAGTTCCGCACATATGTATACAAGTACCTGAAAATTATATGTCTGTGCAAGCTGTTAAAGCTGCCTTGAAAGAGGCGACTTCGTGAAGGCAGTTATAAGCCACAGAATATACATGGATTGTACCGAAGAAGTACAAGAGAGAATCGACAAAGAACTCACTTATACTATTCCTACGCACAATCCTCTTGATCCACCTGAGGTGATTAAGAATATGGGAATCATTCGTAATGGGTTAGTTTCCCTACCTATTGGACGTACGGATTTGATACCATCAAATTACGAAATAATCGATAGGCGCGTAAACAAGCCTGTAGAATTTCCCAAGTTTAGGTTCGATCTTCGAGCTAGTCAAAAGAAGGTCTATGACGAAATCGAAGACAACGCCATAATTAACGCATGGGTGAGTTGGGGTAAGACATTTACAGGTTTAGCTATTGCTGGTAAACTTGGTCAGAAGACGCTTGTTGTTACCCATACTGTCCCTCTGCGTAATCAGTGGGCAAAAGAAGTAGAGAAAGTCTATGGAATTAAACCAGGCATCATAGGTAGTGGTCAGTTTGATCTTGATGCTCCTATCGTCATTGGGAATACACAGACTTTATACCGAAACGTAGACAAAATTCGTAAAGAGTTTGGCACAGTTATACTAGATGAGATGCATCATGTTAGCAGTCCGACCTTTAGTAAAATTTTAGATACAAATTACTGTAGATATAAGATAGGTCTGTCGGGTACTATAGAAAGAAAGGATGGAAAACACGTTGTGTTCAGAGATTACTTTGGTAATACTCTTTTCAAGCCACCGAAAGAAAACTATATGACCCCTACAGTACATATTGTACCGTCAGAGATACGATTCATGGATGGAACAAC
>Ga0213863_10000465_pt1 | contig 31018 bp, 24 predicted proteins | sample PICome_8_FD_160128 | JGI IMG/M metagenome (GOLD analysis project Ga0213863, IMG submission 160128) | Coastal seawater microbial communities near Pivers Island, North Carolina, United States - PICO497 | ecosystem: Environmental > Aquatic > Marine > Coastal | place: USA: North Carolina... | reverse complement strand
GCGACCCCACAGCGGCTGGATATACAACGGTTGAGGCCTCTAATGGTGCCGTTCTTGAAGTGTCATGGGAGGCGCGCCGCAATATTCGCCCTTGGAATAAAAGCCTTTATATCCGCTGTTTGCGCTTCTTGCGCGAGGGCGACCAGATAGTGATTAATTTTGGTAATCAATCCAAAGGGTCGCCAGGCTGGTTATTGCAAACATTTTGCGAGTCAGCCTTTACCTTTCAGATCACGGTTGATCCTTTCGCGACCCAAGATTTCATTGCGCTGCCGAGCGCGGCCAACCCAACCATTGCGATGGTGCCGGGTGATCCGGCGCATTGGAAGGCGGTTTTGCCAACATTGCGGCGGCCGGGTGAGACATTTCGATTGTCAATCAAAGGTGATGACCGCTGGGGCAATCCATCAAACCGTTTTGCCGGAAAGATTAAACTGAAAACCAATTTGCCGGTCACGGGCCTTGCTGAAATTATTGATCTAAAGGCGGGTGATTTTGGCGCTGTCATTGAAGGGCTTTCGGTGGAAAGTCCGGGGGTGTTACATCTCACCGTTCTTGATGAACATGATCAGCTGATCGCAACGGCAAACCCGCTAGTGATCCGCCAAGTCGATGCGGCGCATTTCTGGAGCGATATGCATGCACAAAGTGGCGAGACAATCGGCGTTGGAACGGCGCGCGAATATTTTGACTTTGCGCGTAACAAGGCGTTTCTCGATATTGCTGGCCATCAGGGAAATGATTTTCAGATTACCGACGCATTTTGGCAGCATTTGAACGAGCTGACAGCCGAATATAATGAAGATAATCGCTTTTTGACATTGCCAGGTTATGAATGGTCGGGAAATACCGGCCTTGGCGGTGATCATAATGTGTGGTTTCGAGATGAAGGCCGCCCGATTTATCGGTCAAGCCGCGCCTTGATCAGCGACCGCACTTTCCCCGAAAATGATGTTTTATCGACACCCGATCTAATCGAAAAATTGCAAAACGAAGATGCGATTGTCGTGGCGCATGTTGGCGGGCGTTATGCCGATATCAAATATGCACATGATGCAAAACTAGAGCCGTCGGTCGAGGTGCATTCATCATGGGGTACTTTTGAATGGATTTTGCGCGATGCGTTCGAGTGCGGCTATCGGGTTGGCATTGTCGGATCAAGCGACGGACATAAGGGACGACCCGGTGCCGAATATCCGGGGGATAGTCAATTTGGCTCTTATGGCGGCCTGACCTGCCATCTTTTACCGCAATTGGACCGCGACACGTTTTTTGACGCTTTCCGTAACCGGCGGCATTATGCGACGACTGGGGCGCGGATCTATATGAATGTGACCGCACGCTTGGGCGATCAAACCCTGCAAATTGGTGATATCGTCAGCACTGAGCTTGACCATCTAGATCTTGCCTTTGACATTATCGGCACGGCACCGATTGAACGTGTAGATATTTTCAATGGGCTGGATCTGGTGCGAACCACCCGCCCGTGGCATGATCAAACCGCGCTAAGCCGGTTACGCGTTACTTGTGCTGGCCAGCATTATCGTGGGCGTGGCCGCTTGGTGAAATGGGATGTTTCGGCCAATCTTACCGGCGGCAAAATTAATCGTATTAACGCAATCAATTTCTGGAATCCAAATCGCCAGCCAACGCAGATTTCGGCAACTGAGGCGGCGTGGAAAACAGTGACAACTGGCGGTGCATCATCAGTTGATTTCTGGCTGGATGATGCCGCGCTGGCAAGCCAGATCAATGTTCAGACAAATTTTGAATCCATTTCAGCATCAGTGGCCGATATTGATGAAACTGGCATCACCGTTGATTGTGGGGGCATGGATATCCGGCTTCATATTGAACGGCTTCCCGCCATATTGGAGTCTGCATCGCTGTCAGGTGAGCAATCTTTTGCGCTTGCCGCCGGAACCGAACAGCGGCTTTATGTTCGCGTGACACAAGAAGATGGTCATCAGGCATGGAGCAGCCCAATCTATGTTGCAAAACCATAGATAACAGCAGGCGTGGTGTTGATAAGGCGGTTTTTGAAGGGTTGGTGGGGAGGCTTTAGAGTCTGCAAACCCATCGGAATAGCGAAATTATAATGCGCTTGCAGTAGTTCGAAACCTCGACAAAAGCTGGCATCTATCAAAAATTCTCAATATATCAAAGAATCTCTCAAATAATTTTGAGACGTTTTTTGGTATACACCTCTTACCCACTTTTTGGTTGGCAATCAGTCACACAAGACTATATCGTTTTATAGCAACTGGATGTGTTACATACCGGTTTAGCAAAAATATTCTTTGTTAATAATGGATGGAGCGATAGCGTTCTACAAGGCGTGAGAGAAGCCGCAAATGGCCAGTCGACAAACAAGATATTCGTATCTCAACTGGCAAGAGTGTTTTCGACTTTATGATTGAGCCCCCATTTGTTGATAAGTATCGCTAATCCGACCCGATCTTTTTTATTTTTTTTACAGAGATGCATTTACTATGGACAAAAACTCAACAGAGGCTGAAAGCACAAGTATTGCAGAAAATTTTGCCAACTGGGCACTTGATGAAGCTACTGCTTTACCGCACACAAGTAATCAAATTATAGCGCGCATGACATATGACGCTGTGGGTTTGATGTACGCTGCTCGCAACGAGGATTATATTCTTTCGGTCAAAGAATCAGCGATTGAAAAAGGCGGTTGCCGGGCTGTTGGCCATAAAACTAAATTAGGGTTGTATGACAGCTGTTTGGTAAATGGAACAGCAATACACGGAGAAGATTTTGATGACACTTACGAGGGCACACCTGTTCACTTAGCCGCATCTTTGGTTCCACCAATGATTGCTCTCAGTAGTATATGTCAAATCGACCGTCATGATTGGGTAAGATCAATTTCTCTAGCTGCTGAACTCATTTGTCGACTTGTAGTTGTTGCACCGACTGCAATTCACCGGCAAGGATTTCATCCAACGGGTGTATTAGGTGCTTTTGGCGCTACTGCGGTTGCAGGAGTCTGTCTCCAATTGCAGCCTAAACAACTGGCTAGTGCTCTTGGTATTGTGGGAAGTATGACGTCTGGCATCATTGAGTATCTTGCTGAGGGAACTTGGACAAAACGCATGCATCCAGGCTGGGCTGCAGCTAGTGGTCTCAAGGCAGCTCTTATGGCAAGAAATGGCTTTCTTGGACCCAGAACAGTTTTTGAGGGAGAACATGGTTTCTTTAAGGCTTTTGCCGACCCTTCAATAAAACAGGATTTATCAGTTTTGGACAACTGGGGTAGATCTTGGCATTTTGACCAAGTTGCTTTTAAACCTTTCGCGTGTGGAACAATGACGCAGCCGTTTATTGATTGTGCGATAAGTGCACGTGGTAAGGTTGACATTAAAGACGTTGAAAAGATTGTGGCTCATATAGGTGAGGGAACTGTCCATAGGTTATGGGAGCCCTTAGACGAAAAGCGTCGGCCTTCAACACCATATGGTGCAAAGTTTTCTGTCCCTTATTGCGTAGCCGTTGGCATGGTTTTTGGTGATGCTGGGCTTTTACAATTTACCGAAAAAACTCTTGCTGATGATCGAGTGATTGAGCTTGCGCATCGGGTTTCGTACAGAATAAACCCTGAGGACCCATACCCTAGAGACTATGTCGGCTGGTTAGAAGTCCACACAAGGTCTGGGGTTGTTCACCATTTCAAACAGCCCTGCATGCGTGGTGGAAAAAACCAGCCCATGACCGACTCAGAAATAAAATCCAAATTTATTGCTAACTGCACATATGGTCGGTTAAAGCACGAGGAAGCGTCACTCGCTTTTGAGTCGCTTGAGTTATTCTTCAGCAGCCCAGACTCAAATGCAGACAGGCTTTTCTCTGAATTGCCAGTGTAAAAAGTAGTTTGAAGAATTCGGCTATCCATACACTTATTAAAAAGTGCAAGCCAACTATCATGAATAAATAGTGATCTTAATCCAGTTTAATATTGCATCACCACACCACCATTGATCTGGAGCATTTGACCGTTAACGAAGCCACCATTTTCTGAGCACAAGTAAGCGATCATTCCACCAATATCACTGGGCTTGCCCAAACGTCCTGACGGATTGTCTTTCAATAGTTTCTGATAATTTTTATTAGGCTCAGGATTATCCATATCGGCGCCGTCCGGTGGAAAAGTGCCTGGAGAAATAATATTCGACGTTATACCACTAGGTCCAAACTCAACTGCAAGGGCCTTCGTCAGCCCCCAAAGGGCATGTTTTGAGACTGAGACGAAGCCTGCACCTGGGTAACCCCTTTGCGCATTCATGCCGGTAAAATGGATCACGCGTCCCCAGCCTTTTTTTACCATGAAAGGCAAAGCTGCACGCGCAAGCCAAATTGGTCCGTTCATATTCACGTTAATCACATTTTGCCATTCATTGTTCTCTATTTCTAGAAATGGCCCGTGAGGTCTAATGGCCGCATTATTGACAAGAATATCTATGCTCCCAAAAGCATCTACAGCTTTGTTGATGATTAGTTCTGCCTCTTGTTTGACACCTATATTGCCCATTGCTACAGACGCGTCCACACCAAGTGCACGCACCTCTTCTGCCACTGCCTCTGCCGCGTTAAGATTTGTGCTGCCATTTACGACGATATTGTGACCAGCTTTGGCCAGTTCATGCGCAATTCCTCGACCTATGTTTTTACCTGACCCGGTGATAAGTGCTGTTTTTCTGCCCTGTGCCATCGTGAACTCCAAAAAATAGCCGTTTGATATAAAATTATATTCTATTTCATTTTTGTAAAGTTTTACGTGCTCGATAGATCCTTCTTGCTCAGAAAAACCAGGGGCCAGACGGCAGTTTTGACAATGGTATTAAGAGTTGACTTTTTGACAACTACGGCAAGTTACATTTAACGATTTATGGCTAATTGAAGTCTGAACAGGCTCATTAATCAGCCTGCCCAATGCCAACACCAAATTTGTAGCAAAGTTGAAACCAATCCCGCCCAATACGACAACATTAATTGAGAGTATAAGGCGTCATTATCATTTAGTTGATAGAAACACGTATTGATTACCCAAAGGTCTTTTTGCGGCAGCTCCAATCAAGTTGTATGGAGAATTTATTAAGTATTGGGTCAATCAGAAATGGGAACTGTACTTTTAACAATAGTTTTATCGAGCTCTTCATATTGGTGATAATCAATCACATCATAAAGTTCACTTCGTGTCATCATTTGCTCTTTGAATTGTGACGCTGAGCCGTTTTGTAGCAGGCTTTTGTAAAAACCTTTCATCGTGGCAGCGGCAACGCGCAACGCTGAAACGGGGTATATAACCAACTCAAAGCCCAATTTTGTCCATTCTTCCATGGATGTTTCGGGGGTGATACCAAATTCGGTCATGTTGGCTAAAAGCGGTCCCTCAACTTGCTCTCTGACCATTTGCATGTCTAATGTTGATCCAAGTGCCTCAACGAAGATGATGTCCGCCCCAGCTTTCCGATAGGCAACTGCACGTTTGATTGCTTCATCAATTGAAAGCTGCCCTGCGTCTGTCCTTGCGCACACCAATGTTTTCTTTACTGATGCTTTACAAGCAACAATCTTACGACACATATCTTCCACTGATATAAGCCGTTTATCATTCAAATGGCCGCATTTTTTTGGCATTTCTTGATCTTCAATCTGAATTGCGGCAACACCCATGCTGTCAAGTGTTTGTGACAGCGTCATTAAATTCAAGATTTCTCCGTATCCGGTATCACAGTCCACGATTAATGGTAAATTCGATGATCTTAGAATACCCCTAACAGCATAAATGAGTTCATCTGAAGTCATCACGCCGAGGTCTGGTAGCGCTAGCGAGGCTGATAAAGCTGCTCCAGATAAATAGAGAACCTTAAAACCCGCATCTTTTGCGAGTTTGGCAGAAAGTGGGTTATAGACGCCTGCTACTGACAAGCTGGCTTTTTGGGTCATCGCTTGCGTAAGTGTTGCGGCATGATTGACGTCATTTACTTGAGATAGATACATTCTTCGAGCCTTATTTTCTTAATGGATGCTTGTCAGGTACCTCTAGTGAGGCTCATTAGGTTTGCTATGTCTGGCAGGTCTTCGAACCTCCATATTGCCTCGACGATAGCCTCAGGCTTTGAGCTCAGGCGCTTTCCGCTTGCATTAGCTAAAAATTTCTCAACGAGAAAATCTGATGAGACGGGGTTTTTCGTTGTTCCAAGGGCATGCTCAACGTTGACAGTCTCAATATTACCATTTTTATATTTTACGCGAACTTCGCACTGATCTTTTCGAAAGTCATCTTTGGGAACTGGGTTGATTTTTTGGCGAAGCGACGAAACATCTGGAGCGACTGCTCGTGCGTCAGAATATTGGGATAGACCGGCGTGGCGGTCAATATAGCCTACAGCAGCTGAATGCTTCAGGCTGAATTTTGATTTTAGTCCGGTTTGTGGGTCTTCAACGCCTGTAATTGTAATGGTGTGAGGGTGTATGAGGGCATCGACACTCTCAATCTCATCATGTGGAATATTAGTGTTTTTGCTTGCTGTAATCATGGCATCAATCAATGGGTGTTGAACTATCCCGCAAGCATATGGCTTGTACCCATTTGTTAGAATAGCCCAATTGCTGCCCAGATTTTTTGTCAAAAAATCATAATTTTGAGTCTTACTGTAGATTTTTGAAAAACCCTTCCGTCCTTCGACAATTTCATCAGAGCTGTCATATCCTGAGCTGGCCATTAAGGCTGCTAGAATACCATTGGAAGCGGCTCTGCCGGCGTGAAAGGATTTGGACATGGTGCCCCGGTTTTGTTGCATGCCCGCCGCTTGAGTGGCTGAAAATCCAAGTGCAAAAGTAGTTTTTTCAGCGTCGAGCTTCAGCAAAGATGCGGATGCCACACCGGCAGCAATAGTGCCGAGTGTGCCCGTCAAATGCCAGCCGCCATCGTGATGGTCCGGAGCTGTTTGGCCAACCCGAACCCCTGCTTCAAACCCAAGCGTGTAAGCGAGAATGATGTCCTGTCCAGTTTTTTTCTTGTTTTCGCCCAGTCCCAAAATGGCGGCAAGAACCGGGGAACTAGTATGAAGAACCACGCCCCCCATATGTGTGTCATCATAATCATAAAAGTGACCCATTTGACCATTTACTAGCGCTGCCTCGAGCGGTCCAAACTCGCCTTTTTGGCCAATCACTGACGCACCTGTTTTTGAGGAAAACTCTGATAGTGTCTCGATAAATTTTCCAATTCTGGGATTGTCGCTAGCGGCAATCGCACAGCCCATCCAATCAAGAATGCCCCGTTTCGCTTCTTCAACCACCTCTCGGGGTAGATCGGTAAATTTCAAGTTCGAGCAGAACGAAGAGAACTCACGTGTTAAACCCAATTCAAGGGGTGCTACGCCATACTTAACTGACATCGATTATCTCCAAATCAAGAATGGGAGCATATTGTTGCCCTCCGTGGTTATCAGGGTCTCCCAAGTCTCCCTGTGATACAGCCCTTGGGAAAGATATTTTTATCGTGGAAATCAAAGGTATTGCAAACGTATCAATTTTTTCTGATGCAATACCGTAAATATCAGCGACATTTTTTGCACTCAAAATATTTTGATCAAGACACTTATTGAACATTTCTGAGTTTTTGAACATCACATCGATTGTGACAACGAAAGGCCCCGCATTTTTGCTTCTGATGAGCTTCGTGCAATCTCGCAATTTCAATTGATTTCAGTCCCGTTCATAATGGTTACAAAGCGGCAAGGGAAAAAGTCGAGTGGATTTGAAGTCTCCATCAAGCTATCGCCTGCGAATTTATAAACTTTACCTCTCTCCAAAAAAGGAGGGCTGTGCCGACAGGCGACGCCAGTGATCAGGCCGCTCCATTCAGGTATTGGCAAATGCAAAGCCTGATGCCGCGCTAATGAAATAATGGTATTTGAAATTTCTTGGGTATCAGATGTGATTTCCAAAACTAGACCAATTTCATGGCTTGTAATTTTTTTGACTGGCTCAAGGTCACCCATTACAGCGTCTTTACCATAAATAGCGATGTTAAAATGGTAGGTCGGTGAGTCTTTGCCATAAACGTCGTGCACCCTGGATTTTAACCGTTTTTTTAGTCTCCCTGCCCAATCATCAATTTGACCAATGATCATTGGATCGCGGATACCGCCAATGATTACGCTCTGGTAACCTAGGAACACAGCTCCTTCGAGTTTTGCATTTTTAACGGTTTTAGGCTTAAAGGAACTATTGGTAACCCTGACACGTCGAGAGCTAACCGCTTGATAGTGAGACTTTGCAATATTAAGGACACCATCGGGCTCAATCAATTCAAACGGATTAGCATTTTCATAAAGGCTATGTGCCGCAACGCTTTGTGGTGTGCAGATCATTTCTCCAGAAAGCGGTTCAACCTCGAAAGCTGTTTTTTCGAGTTCAGCAAAAAGACAGTCAGGGGAGGATCGAGTCTCGGCCGCAGCAGCGCCGCATTCGAGAATTTTCGCAGCGTGCCACGCAACAGCGGGATCAATGCCTCTCATTATTGGTAGGGCTGCATAAATCGCACAGTCGCTTGAGCGGCCAGCGATAACAATGTCAGCTTTCTGATCAAGTGCATAGACAAAGGGATCGGCGCCCATCATCCCGACGATCCTCTCGGATGCTTGAATAGCCTCGTAATCAAGGCCAGGATACGAAATTGGTGTTATTTTACCCCTGTTCCATAGCTCCGTGAGTGTTGATTTGTCTTGCTCAGCATCGATGAGTGCGAGCTTAAAAGACATTTCATTTTCAGACGCAATTTCTAGTGTAATTTCTTTTAAGCTTTCGACATGGGGGCGTCCTCCGGCTGTGCCCGCAGACCCGATAATCAAGGGAATATTGGCAGATCTTGCAGCTTTCATCAACAGAGAGAGGTCTCGCTTCACTGCGACTTTAGGGAAAGCGGTCTTGCCAGCTCCGAGGTAGTAGGGCCCCGGGTCGGTGGAGCCCGCATCACATCCAATGAAGTCTGGGCCCAACGCCATGCCACGCAAAAGAGAGCTCTCGCGAAACCCAGACCCCAAAACACCATTTCCCGCAATGGCTTTTACTCTTAAACCGCTCATTTAGGTGTTTTTTCCAGTCTTTTTGCCGAATCCGTTACCCAAAAAACTGGTCATCAGCATAGACTGGTGGCTTGAATTTATTTTTCTTTGATCCGCCCGGCAGCGGTAAGCCATCGTTACCAACGCGGTCCCTCAAGTCACCAGAGTGTGCCCTGGAACCTACCCTCAGTAAAACCAGAGGTTCTTCACTAGTGCAGGTGAAGTTGTATAACGTGCCGGCGGGCAACATAATTCCTTCGTTTGAACCGATTTCTTTTTTCTCCTCATTTGGACCGTGGAAGACAGCTTTGCCTTGCAGGATCACAAACATATGGTCTTCATTATTATGGGCGTGTAATGTATTCTCACCACCTGACGCGTATACCTTAATCCAGGCCCATAAGTTCTCTGTTTCCGCCAATGGGTTTATGCTTCGTCCATCTGTGACCAGTTGGGTTCTCATGGAAAAAAAATGAGGTTTTTTGTCTTCACAAAGGGGACTAAACTTCCCCATTTGCCGGCCTGGAACCTCGTCAACACCGTACCTTTGCCGCATGCCACGATAATCGTCGGATATAACCTCTCCTGAGGTGCCATTATTGGATGATGTTGTGCTCATGTGAACCTCCTGTGCTAACCAGAAACAAACAAATTCATTTTTCTCAACCCATGCTATTTAGTCATGGATTGGGCATTTCGTCAAAACGTCTGTGACTGCAAAACTTTCTTTGCAACAGCTTTAAGTGCCAAAGCAGCTGGTGACAGGCTCGAGTCTTGGCTGATCAAAATACCAATAGACCTGCTAATACTGGGGCCGCTTATTTTACGCGAAATGATCGGCAGATTATGGATTGCGGTTGATGATAGGTATGGCACTGCGGAAATGCCAAGGTTGTGGCCAACTAAACTTAACAAAGCAGGCAAATGCCCAACTTCATATTTTCCGGTCAAATGAACGCCTAAATCATCTAACCCTTTTTCAAGTAATCGTCGTGTTCCACTTTCGGGACGCATTTCAATGAAGTTGTATTTTTCAAGACATTGCCAAGTGACAGTGGATTGGATATTCAATTCATGGTCCCTGTGGGCGACAAGCATGAACGGATCAGAATAACATTTTTCAAAATCAACTCTCTCATCGCTAGTTGCGCTTGGCGCAATGCCAAACTCAACCTCTCCAGAGTAGACCTTTTCAACAACATTAGGGCCAGAACCTTCGGTAATTTTCACGGATACATTTGGGTGGAGTTCTGAAAAATCTCTCAGAATATTTGGCAAAATTGTGGTTGCAATTGTCATATTCATTGACACTTTAATGGTCCCTGTGCGCGCCGAGACAAGGTCTTTGATTTGCTGGTTTGAACGATAAAAATCGTTAACCGTTCGCATCGCAATCGGAAGATAATTCCTACCAAGTGCAGTCAGGGAGACACCACGATAGCGTCGGTCTATCAATTGAGCCCCGAGAGTATTCTCAAGTCTTTGAATTCGTCTTGTTAAAGCGGGTTGAGTGACTTTCAGCGAAGCGGCAGCGGTTTGGTAATTTCCAAAATGCACTAAGCTTACAAAAGCTGAAATACTATCGATGGTTAATTTCATTCAACAATTTCCATATTATGCATCAATGTAATAATACAATAAAAATTATTACATTGATTTATTATTTTATCCATAGTCTCGTTGAAGAAAGGGTAAAAGTTTGAAGGGAAAGAAGTCTTGGCCGCACTGAACCAGAAATCAAATGACGTTTCCAAAATTCAGTTAGAAAAATTAAGCGCACCCCTAGGTGCTAAAATCACGGGAATTGATTTCTCTCAGCCAATTAATGATGAAATTAAGAAGTTTTTGAAAAAGGCTTGGTCTGATCATTTGATATTAATTTTCAAAGGTCAGCAGCATATCTCTCAGGAGCAACATATCGAAGCAACGAGAGTTTTCGGTCTTCCGGTGCCGGGTGCCAGCCGAAGTTATTTTGAAGCTGCCAATGTTGAGTCCAATTTACTCTCTCAACATCAAGAAATTATTATGGTTACCAACATGGGGCCTGACGGAAAACCCGCCAAAGAAAATGCATCTTTAGGAAGCGGTGAAGTGGTCTGGCATTCCGACAATTCCTATATTGAAGAGCCGCCCATCGGTAGCTTTTTGAGATCTTTGGTCTTGCCTGTAGATGGTGGAAACACATCATTTAGCAATCAATATCTAGCGTATGAAACATTGCCGTCGGATATTAAGGTCAAAATAGCTGGCCTATACACAAAGCAAGATGCAAGCAGAAACTCAGCTGGAAAACTCCGTCCAGGAATAAAGGCGCCTGCAAGTCTTGAAGAGGTGCCCGGCCCCAATCACCCCTTGGTGAGATTGCATCCAGTTTCAAAAAAGCCGGCTCTTTATCTCGGCCGCAGACGCGTGTTCCCATCACAATATATAATTGGTTGGAACCGAAAAGAGAGTGAAGAGATGCTTGATTTCCTCTGGGAGCATGCCACTCAAGATCGATTTAAATATACTCATGTTTGGGAGCTGGGAGACATGATTCTTTGGGATAACCGTTGCACAATGCATTATCGTGACCCAATAAATTCTGATCAGTTGCGGGTTATGCATCGCACACAAATGCAGCGTGAAAAACCTATTTGTGCATGAACTGATTTCAGGCATTTGGCGGGGAGATAATCATGAGTGATACAGTAACTGAAGAGCTTGCTTCGTGGCTTTCGTCGTTTGAGGTTAGCGATGTTAGCCCCAGGATGAGGGAGGTTGCCCTTCTTGATCTGGTTGATGCGGCGGGTTTGTGTGTGGCAGCTGCGCCTGAGATCTACGCCAAGCAATTAATCTCAAGCTGGGATAATGACGGTACTTGCACCGCAATTGGCCATGCCAGGGGGTTGGATGCAGCTGGAGCTGCGCTTCTGAACGGGGTTGGCACCCACGGAGAGGACTTCGATGATACCCTAGAAGGCGCTCCAATTCGGGTAGGTGCAATGACAATACCTGCTGCCCTTGCTGTCGGGGAGCGCTTCAACCTGACTGGTGAACGAGTGTTTTTAGGAATCTGTGCTGGATTAGAGGCCGTGTGCAGGATCAATACAGTCGCGCCGGGACATATTCATAAAGCTGGTTTCCACCCGGTTGGGGTGATTGGAGCGCTAGGTGCAGCCGCAGCAAGCTCTGTTACGCTTGGCTTGGATAAAGCGCAAACCACAGCAGCATTTGGTATCGCTGGAAGCCTTGCCTCGGGAATATTGGAGTATTTGACAGAAGGTTCCTGGACAAAGCGCTTGCATCCAGGCTGGGCAGCGCAAAGCGGTGTCAAAGCCGCAATAATTGCAAGGTCTGGATTTTTTGCTCCAAAAACGGTGCTTGATGGGCCGCACAGCTTCTTCAACGCGTTTGCTCCAACCTCTGAGCCAGATTTTTCTGAAATGCTTGATGGAGTTGGTTCCAAATGGTTGGCAGAGGATATTGTCTTTAAACCATATGCCTGCGGCACCATGATACATCCATACATAGATTGCATGATCGAATTGCGCCGTCGCGGTATAAAAGCGGATCAGATAATTCGAATAAGTTGTAAGACTGGTGAAGGCTTGGTGCACCGGCTATGGGAGCCGCTGGCAGCCAAGCACTCACCGCCATCTGGATATGCCGCAAAGTTTTCGATGCCATTTTGTATGGCGGTCAGTTTCTTCGATGGTGATGCAGGATTGAATCAATTTTCTGATCAGCGCGTCAACGACCCTAAGGTTCTTCGACTGGCAGAGCTTATAAGCTATAAAATTGATCCGGAAAATGAGTACCCGCGAAACTATACGGGTCACATCAGAGTTGAGTTACGCTCTGGTGAGTTTGTTGAGATTAATCAACCGCACATGCGTGGAGGCAAGCACGAGCCACTCACAGAGAAGCAAATTACTGCAAAATTTGTGAATAATTGCATGCACGGGGGATGGAAGCAGGGTGAACATGAGGCTCTGTTGGAGTTTTTGATGAACATGAATTCGCACCGAGACATGTTGGGTTTCGCGCGGGTTGCAAGTTCAACTTCTGATTGAGGGGTTGAATTATGTGGCCAGTGCCTTAACATTAAAAAAGCTTAACATATAGACATGGGAGGAAAGTATGATATTTAGAAATCCAGCCAAGGTTATGCTTACAGTCGCCGCGGGACTTTTGGTCAGCATTGCAGCTGTTTTGCCGGCATCAGCGGTAGACTTTAGTGGCAAAAAAATCACTATTATCACGCCATTTAAGGAAGGCGGTGGTACCGATGGGCTTGCCAGATTATTTGCACCTTATTTACAAAAAGAATTGCCTGGCAACCCCGATGTGATCGTGCTTAATCAGCCCGGCGGTGGTGGTGTAACCGGCAGCAACAAATTCCAGCGCACCGATGTCAAAGACGGAACGGTACTGGGGATGGGCTCAACCTCAACATTTGTCGCTTATGCAATTGGCGGTGATAAAGTTAAGTATGACCCCATGACTTGGGAGCCAATTATCTTGATGCTCCGTGGAGCTATCGTATATGCGAATGGCGACAAAATGGGCTTAAAGGGTGGACTAAATGACCCGAAAGGCGATGTGGCGATTGCTCAGTCAAAGCCTGTCGTTATTGGTATGAAAACGCCAACCTCTGCTGAATTGAGTGACTACATCTCTTGGAGAATAATTGGGGCAAATGTCAAACCGGTTTTTGGTTTGAGTACATCCAAGCAGCGCAAGGCTTATTTTCGTCAGGAAATCATGGCTAATGTTGATGGAACAGGTCCCTATTTGAAGAAAGTTGCTGGTAAATCTGATTTTAATACAGTGCCTATGTTCTCCTTCGGGTACGATGGGCCTGACGGCAATAGACTTCGTGATCCTGATGCGCCTGAGTTGCCAACGATGGAGGAGTTCTATCAAGCAGCTTTCGGAAAAGCGCCAAAAGGACCCGCTTATGATGCCTACCGGAACATCACCGGTTTGCGTGTGATGTCTAAATTGATCGCTCTTCCACCTGGAACACCAAAAGAGGTTGTTGACACTTATATCGCTGCTATGAAGCGTATCGCTGAGGATCCAAAAGCTGCAAAAGCGATCAAGAAAACAGTGGGAAGCTTACCTGTTTATTATGGTAAAGCTGCAAAACCAATCATGGCGGGTGGATTTAAGATTAAACCATCGGCGAGAGAGTGGATGGCCAAGGAGCTTGGCGAAAAATTCAACGTCAAAATGTAACCTGAGAGAATTATGAACATAGTGGAGCCACACCAGTGAGGTGTGGCTCCACAATAGTATTAACGGTGCGAGGGAAATCATGATTGATGCCGGCATTGCCGCTTTAGTTGCAATCACTAGTCCCATTCATATATTGCACTTGTTTTTTGGTGTTATTATCGGTCTTGTGGTGGGGATACTTCCGGGCCTTGGCGGCACTGCTGGACTAGCGCTTTTATTGCCTTTTGTGTTTGGCATGGACCCAAGCCTTGCGCTTGCGATGATGATTGGTCTTCAGTCCGTCACTACCACTTCCGATACATTTCCCTCAGTTTTGATGGGTATACCTGGGACATCGGGTTCTCAAGCCACTGTTTTAGATGGGTTTCCGCTCGCCAAGAAAGGTGAGGGGGCAAGAGCACTGTCTGCGGCATTTATTTCCTCGATGTTTGGGGGAGTGTTTGGGGCTCTTGTTCTTTCGGTAGCAATTTTCTTTGCTATGCCGATAATTCTTGCTGTCGGCTTCGGTGAGCAAATGATGCTCGTTGTCCTCGCGTTAACTATGGTTGGAATGCTAACAGGGGCTAATCCTTGGAAAGGTTTAGCAGCTTGCGGTCTCGGTCTTATGCTTGGCTCACTTGGGGCCGCCCCTTTTACAGGCATTGAACGTTTGGACTTTGGTACCGACTACCTGATTGACCCGCTGCCCCTCGTGGTTGTGGGATTGGCAATGTTTGCCACTCCAGAAATTGTAGATCTTTTACGCCGTCAGGAAACTATTTCTGAAAAGCCCCTCATGGGGCATGGGTGGGCAGTAGGGTTTAGAGATTGGATGTCAAACAAATGGCTGTCGCTCAGGTGCGCGATAATTGGGTGTTTGGTCGGCGCTCTGCCAGGCCTTGGCGGTACAGTGATAGACTGGATAGCGTATGGTCATGCCATCCAAACCACAGATAATAAAGAAAGATATGGCACAGGTGACATTCGGGGTGTAATTGCACCAGAGTCTGCCAACAATGCCAAAGAGGGTGGAGCTCTTGTGCCGACATTACTGTTTGGAATTCCCGGCTCTGGCAGTATGGCAATTCTACTTGGTGGTTTTGTCCTGATTGGTATTGAACCTGGTGTAGACATGGTGACCTATGAGTTGGACCTAGTTTACCTTATTATTTGGTCTGTTGCATTGGCCAATATCATCGGCGCCGGCACTTGTTTCGTTCTGGCACCGCAGATTTCGAAACTCACAACAATAAAATATACACTGCTTGCACCCATAATGTTTGGTCTGATTTTCTTTGCTGCATTTCAGGCAACGCGTTCATGGGGGGATCTAATAGCCCTCTTTATAGTGAGTTTGCTTGGCATCTATATGAAGCGCTTTGGTTGGCCGCGCCCCGCGCTCTTGATTGGCTTTGTTCTGGCTGACCAGGTTGAGGAGCTTGTTTACCAAACTTTCACTGTTTATGGTTTGTCTGTATTTGAAAGGCCAATTGTTTTGGTGTTAGTAGTGTTAACAGCCTTATCAGTATTTGCTGTTATCAGGTTTAAAAATGAGCCAGCAGATTTGAGCGCTACAGGGCCTCATACCAACCAAAATAAACTGCCTCAATTAATGTTTCTTGGTTCTATTTTCTTATTTATAGGCATGCTTTTTGTTGATGCAATACAGTATGATTATTTGACAGGGCTCTTTCCAATCTTTGCGACTTGTCTGACTGCAGCGTTTCTTATGCCTCTGTGTTTTCAAATAGTAACAAGCGCAGCACCAAGCACGGCATTTTTTGACTCAGAGCGTGTTGCTGGCACTTCCGGCGGTTTACTTAAGTCAAACGAACATTACATCTTTTGGTTATTTGGAATGTTAGCCTTCTCAGCTTTTGTTGGATTTGTAATCGGTATTGCCGCTTTTATTTTTCTGTTTTTACTTCTAAAGGCGCGCTTGTCCGTTGTGAGGTCTGGCCTCGGTGCACTCGCTTTTGTGCTTTTTTTGGGAGTTTTGTCCGACCGACTGACACTTCAATACCCGACTGGCCTCCTGCAAGACGCTGCGGGTGTTGATCTCCCATGGCCATTGCAATAATCCACCTAATGTTGTGAAACGCGTGCTTTTGTATTTTTAGCGATAGAAAGCTCGTTGATGAGGTTAAAAATGATTTCTGATTTAAACGTAAGTTCATTGGAAGCTTTTGCGGTCGCAATGCCTTTGGTTGATGTTTTTACCAGTGGTGGAAAATCTAAAAATGTTGCCAAAAGTGTGGTTGTTAGGATCACGGCGTCTGATGGAAGCGTTGGAATAAGCAGTGCTGATCCATCAAGCCGTGCGGTGTTCCCGGAACGTGCAGAAGACCTGTCACACACGATAAATAAAAAGCTTAAGCCCATGTTGATTGGACAATCACTGTTCAACATAAACCGTATCTCCAAAATTATCGCAAACAGCACTCAAACTCAGCTGGGTGCCCGAGCGGCAATTGAGACTGCGTGCGTTGATTTAATTTGTCGTCGCCTTGGCGTCTCATTGTCTGATTATCTTGGGGGAGCGTTGACGCCAACTGTTGACTTTAATGGCTGGGTGGGCGAGTTGCCGCCAGATGATGCAGCTGTTGAGGCACGGGGCTGGGTCAAAGCAGGCTTTAAATCAATGAAAATCAAGGTGGGCAGTGACCTTCGTCAAGATATCGAACGAGTCCTGGCCATTCGTGATGAAGTAGGTTCTTCAGTAAGATTGCGTATGGATGCCAATGAGCAATACAGTGTTAAACAAGCGTTAGAGCTTGATGAAGCTTTAAAAAACTGTGATCTCGAGCTATTTGAACAACCAGTCATTAGGAGTGATTTGGAGGGGCTTGCTGAAGTCAGACGCAATTGTAAGACGCCAATCATGGCGGATGAGTCGATCAGTGATCACTCGAGCTTGTTGCGCGTGATTCGAGCAGATTGTGCTGATTATGTAAAATTTGGAGTTGCACAAGCCGGAGGTGTGCTTGCTGCTGGAAAGATGATCTCGACTGCAGCAGCTGCTGGTTTAAAGGTGGTTATGGGGCACGGTTTTGGCCTCAATCCCAGCACCATGGCTGAGATCATGGTTGGGGCTGCTTTCGAAAATATCTTACCTGGTCTTGAATGTGTCGGTCCGCTAAAGGCTGCTGATACTGTGACAAAGGAGGTGCTAGATATTAGTCCAGGATATTTTGCCGTGCCAAACTCCCCTGGTTTATCAGTCACCTTTGATGACGAGAAACTGGCTCGTTACCGGATCGATTGATTGACGGTGCTTTTTGTGTTGAATAAAATTTGTGCCATTACTTTTGATCAAAATTTTGGCAAGTAAGATCCATAAACCTTCACAAAAATTAGAGTGACCTTCTGATCAGGATTTAGAGCTAATCATGATAAGGACTCAATTTTGTCCTTTTTGAAATAAACAGTATGATTATCGATATTAAAACTCAAACCGTTGGCTCGCATTGCTTCAAAAATGGGCTCTAACACGCTGGTCTCGTCTTCTAAATCAGTAATGAAGGTTTGGTTCTTTTCGTCGCGTCTGACTAGAGAAAACCCATAAGTTTTTAATTTTTTGTCTTGGATGTTGACGCGGCCTATCATGCCTACCCAATTTCCGTGCACTTTCCCCCTGTGGCCATTGTGGAAAACAAAACTGCCAACGCCGTAAAAAATAGGTTTTGACTTATAAATTTCCATGGGAAGTGGCATGTGTGGGCCATGCCCCAGAATTATATCTGCGCCAGCATCAATGGCTGCGTGGGCGATTTCACGCATATAATCAAGTATCTCTTCTTTATAACCCCAGTGGAATGAGATGATCAAAATGTCCGTTGTCTCTCTCAGTTTGTGGATTTGTGTAACGAGATCTTTGAGATATTTTTTGTCGGCCCATGTATGGATATCTGGAGGTGTGCCGGGCCGGTTTGATGCGTAACCATCAATTTTTGGGCTATAAGCAGTATGAATTTTTACCGTAGCGACACCGGGATGTGATGCGGACGCTTCATGATTGCTGGGCCAGTAAACAGATGTTCGCTGGATAAGCCCAACTCGAATGCCATTGATTGTTTTTAAAGCTGGTTGGCACGCTTCTTCCCAATTTTTGCCTACTCCTGAAAACGCTATCTGCTGGTCGTTTAGAACAGCAATAGTTGACCTAATTGCGTTATCACCAAAATTTGTGTTGTTAGCGTTACCAACCATAGTGATGTTGGCGGCTTTTAGAGCTTTCACAGCTGCTGGGTGTGCATAGAAGCCCTCACGCTGACCTGATCGTTCGTAGAAGTGTCCGGTGCAAGACTGATTATTTGCCGTACCTTCATTAGCAACGAAACAGCATTCCAAATTTGAAATCACCGCATCTGCTGCCCACAATTCGGATCTTATGCGCTCAAAAACGTGCTTTGCATTTCCTAAGCCCATGAAGTTTAGATCACCGGTCAAAATAAATTTCTGCTCAATTGACATAAAAAATCATCCTATCCTTTTTCAAAATATTTTGCTGTCAGCTGTGCCAGTTTAGACTAATGTTTTTTATTATGATTTAAATAACTTTGTGGCTAAACAGAGATGAACAAAAGTATAGCAGAATTTGCAGCAAAGCTAAATTATCAGGATTTGCCTGAGCCTGTGGTTACAATAATTAAACATAGTTTTATTGATGCCATCGCTTGCGCTCTTTTTGGCTCCACCAAAGTATGGTCTGAAATGGCTCGAGATGTTGTTGCGTCCGAGAACCAAAATGGCACGTGTATTTTTCCCTCATTTCCAAAGAGTGGGCTGCCACCCAGTTCAGCAGCCCTCTTGCTAGGCTCTTACTGTCATGCTTTTGAACTGGATAACTTGCGCTTCCCAGGGGCAGGGGTGCACCCTGGTGCAGTAATTATGTGTCCTTTGGTGGCCTTGGCGCGGGAATATGGTCTGTCAGGCAGGAAGTTAATTGCATCTGCAGTTGTTGGTGTAGAAGCGTTGTCTCGTTTAGGGCTGGCCACAAAGCACTCGCTTGAAAATCGAGGGTTTCATGCGCCTGGGGTTATTGGGCCGGTGGGTGGAGCGATCGCTTGTGCAGCAGCTTTAGGAGCAAATTCTAAGCAGATTATGAATGCTAGCGGCATAGCTGCGTCGATGTCGGCTGGATTGCTTGCGTTTGCCAAGTCAGATGGCGGTGGGATGATTAAGAGACTTCATCTTGGGCGGTCCGCAGAAGCCGCCGTAAGGGCAGCGCAACTTGCCATGAGAGGATTTGAAGGGCCAGATACGGCTGTGGATGGCCAATTTGGCCTATTAGAGGCGTTTTGTCCTGAGTTCAACAAAATTGCTTTAACCGAAGAGCTAGGTTCAAGGTGGGAGTCACTTTCGATTTGTTTCAAGACATTTCCAGCTCACATAACAGCACATGCGCCACTGATGGCGACATTGGAATTGCTACAAACTTGTAAGTTTTCCATTTCTGAGATTGCCAGAATAACGATTTATGCATCTAAAAAGGTAGTTTCTCATCATAATATCAAACAGCCCCATGACATAATGCAAGCACAGTATTCGGTTCCATTCTGCCTTGCTGCTGGCCTTGTTGTAGATTTAAGTGACCCAGAAAATTTTAACTCAGATTTATTGCAAAATCCTGTTTTGCAGGCAATTTTGCAAAAAATTGAGGTCTTTGAACATGATGGACAGGCCGAGCATTCATGGCATGCTCGCGTGACGATTACCATGCAAGATGGACAAGTAATTGAAAATGATGCAGCCCAGTTCCGGGGGCTGCCCAACATGCCGATGAGTGACTATGACATTTCTAGGAAGTTTCATCTGCTTACGAAAAGAGTCACAGTTCCAAATCATTTGTTATCAGATTTGATGAAAATGGAGGATTTGCAAACCTTACCAGGCATGGTTTGATTATTGATTTGCCCCCATGAATTCAACAGCGCTGGAGCCAGCGATACGCCCAAAAGTTGCCCCTGACATTAGGCCAGTTCCACTGGCGTAGTTGTGATAAAAAAGACCTCCAACCATTTCCCCTGCTGCAAAAAGTCCTGGGATCAATCCACCAAAAATATTCTCCACCTGTGCTTTTGTTGTGACCTTTACTCCCCCGAAGGTGAAAGTTACGCCAGTAGTAACGTGATAGGCATGAAAAGGAGGTGTATCTATCGGACAAGCCCAGTTTGTTTTATCAATGGTGAGGCCATGAGTGGCTTTTCCGTCTAAAACATTTGGATTGAATTGGGCAGAAGTGTCACAGGCTTCATTAAATGCTTTTATTGTTTGCAGAAACTTGCGTGGGTTCACGCCGTCCAATTTTTCGGCCAGTTCTTCAAGAGAATTTGCTTCAGCCTTAGTGGTTCGCCTGATAAAATACTCACTTCGCAGAAGAGAGGTGGATTTAGCATCAAATATTTGCCACGCCTGCATTCCAGGTTGCTTTAGGATTTCACCCCCATACTTTGCATAGGTGTGACTATGGAAATTTAGTCCCTCATCGACATATCTCTCGCCGTCTAGATTTACAATTACCCCATAGGGATAATTATGTTTCTGAAATTGATCGCCAATTGATAGGTCGCCATATGGAGGTGCGTTAACATCCCAAGCTACAGAGTGGCAGCCCGACCAGTTGCCATAAGGCATAGCTCCGGCGGCAAGTGCCATATTAAGGCCGGCACCCATATTGTATTTTGTGCCGCGAACCTTTGCTAGGTCCCATCCAGGCCCCAGGTATCTTGCCCGCATTTCTGGGTTTGACTCAAAACTTCCGCATGCAAGTATAACTGCCTTGCAGTTTAGGTCGAACGATTGCTGTTTATGAGATGCTTTTATTCCCGTAACCCTCTGGTCTTGCATCAGCAACTGATTGACAGGCGTTTCGTAAGCAATGGCAATTTCCAGTTTTTCAGCTGTTGCGTAGAGCGCTTTCAATAATTCCGGGCCACCGCCCCATATGTGGAGCGCGAGACCACCCCAAAATTTAAATTTTCCGTCAATTTTGTATGCCTGCCTGCCAAGACCGGGTTGTAGCTTAACTCCTCTTTCGGAAATCCATTTTGCGCTAGCGTGACTATTCCTGATCAATGTTTCACACAGATCTGCGTCCGTTCTGTATTGAGTTAGTTCGAACATATCATCAAAATATTGATCAACGCTATAGCTTCCAAAATCGATGTTTTTTAACTCCTCTGGCGAAATGTCTGGGTAGATATCCAGGATATCATCGACACCAGAGTAAGCAAATCGGAAAGCTCCGCCGGTAAAATGTGAGTTTCCTCCTTTTTCATTCTCAGGCGCTGCCTCACAAATTAACACCTTGGCACCTTTTTCTCTTGCAGAAATAGCGGCGCATAAAGCTGCGTTACCAGCACCCACCACAATGATGTCGGGGTTATAACTTAGGATTTCGCTAAGGTCGTTCAATTGTGGCATTTTCGATAAACTCCGATAAGTGCTGGATGTCAGAAACATCTTGGAAATTTTGAAGCTTGTTTGCTAACTCAACTTCGCTGCCACGCGCTAAAACCCCAACGCAACAATCATAGAACTTATTTATGAGTGCGTTTTCTGGTAACGGGTGGTTCTTATCACGGCCTACAGGCGCGTCTACAAATTTTTGTAAATTTCTCCCATCTTTTGTCGTGATAGTCAATTCTGCGTAGTAAACATTCTTTTCATTTGGTTTCGATTCTGGGTGGGGTTCTGCTCTGATGTTGGTGGCCAGAAATTGTTGTATTTCCGGTTCATTAACTGCATTATCTGAAAAATCAGACAAGGAAATCTTTCCATTTTGTAATGCACGACTGACCACGTATTGTACGGAAAACTTGCCATCAAAACCTGTTTTTACCTCTGGTCGATCAGTATGTTTAAGTCGCCGTGGGTGCGTCCATGAGAGCACTGACTGGATATCGCTCAATTGCAAATCATGTTCTCTTTTGAGCGCGATCGCAGCATCAACAGCGGGGTGGGTACTGCCACAGCAGGGGTGAAGCTTAACCGCAATTCCAGGTTCAACAATTTCGAAGGGGTCGCCCCAAGCTTCGAGCAAACGGTCGGGGTCATAATTACCTCGCCCATTGTACACTTCAAAAAATCCCTGCTGCCCCTCCAGTGCAACGGAACCGGCTGTCAAGCCTGCGTCTGCCATTCGAACAGCGAGCAGGCCATTTCTTGTGCAATGGCCAACGTGGTATGGTTTAGTATATGTGCCAAAGTTAGCTTTTATACCAGAAGCCATGGAAGCTGCGATTGCAATTGCGGTCGCGGTTTTGTCAACGTCTAAGTTCTGCAATCGAGCGTTTGCCGCTACAGCACCAAAAATTCCGAGAGTGGTGGTGGGGTGCCACCCTTTTTCATAATGGTGGAAATTTAACACTTTCGCCATTGCACAAATAGTCTCGACGCCTACTGTATAGGCCTCAATAACATCCTGCCCATTAGCGTGCATGCTTTCGCTGTTTGCGAGAAGACCAGCTAAAATTGGCACGGTAGGATGACCGCCCATGGTGTTGTTACAGTCATCAAAATCGAGCGCATGCGACGACGTGCCATTTATCATGGCGGCATTGAGCATGCTTACCTTGAGTTTTTTTCCATAGATAAGGGCGCCATCTGCAGTGTTCTTCGCTTCAAGCGCTTTAATGACAGATTGTGTTGCCTCACTTTTTGATCCAATGAGGGTAACGCCAACTGTGTCCAGCAGAGCGGAATTTGCTGATTTAATGATCCTTTGATCTGCAACGTCTACCTTAGAATTTATGATCCGGTCAGCTAGAATGTAGGATAAAGACAATAAAAAATTCCTTATTCATTGCGCAGGGTTTTCTGTGTATGGTCTTAACGTACGGCGTTCTCAACTAAACCTAATATTAACAATTTTTTCAATGGATAAATTAAACGGAGGATGTAATGGATCACGCTGGAGGTATCGGAAATCCCTACTCAATGGGTATTGCAAATTTTGTTTCCAGCTTCGATCTCTTGAATGTTCCGGATAATGTCAAACATAGAGCAAAACTCTTGTTTCTAGACAGTATTGGTTGCGGCCTTTATGGAGCACGTCTGGAGTGGACAAGGAAGTTGATTGCAGCCATCACAAAAGTTGATCAGACCAAAAGCTGTTCATTATTAGCTGGTCTGGAGAAGATGGGGCCACTGCACGCAGCTCTTGTAAATGGCACGCAAATCCAGGGATTTGAATTAGATGATGTCCATCGAAAGGGTGTGCTGCATGTTGGCGCTGTTACCTTGCCGCCACTTTTCGCGTTGGCAGAACTGAATCCTGAGATCACTGGCAATGATTTTTTGCGAGCGGCTATCGTGGGTTATGAGATAGGGCCTAGAGTTGGCTTGTGTATGGGGCAAGAACATATTGGCCAAGGTTGGCATTCCGGCGCAACAGTTGGTGTTTTTTCTGCAGTTGCCGGTGCTTCGAATCTATTGAAATTGACAGCCGAGGAAACATTGCATGCAATCGGTATAGCTGGAACCCAATCTTCTGGTTTGATGGCAGCTCAATTTGGTGCAATGGTCAAGCGTATGCATGCTGGTAAATCTGCTCACAGTGGCTTGCTTGCGGCGTTGCTTGCAAAAGAGGGCTTTACAGGTATCGTGGATGTCTTTGAGGCGCCATATGGTGGATTTTGTTCAACATTTTCTCGATCGAAGGATCGTTTCGATCTTGAACAATTAGTTGCAGGTCTTGGGGAAGAGTACCAACTAATGAATATCGCGTTGAAGTTCTATTCTTGTGTTGGCTCGAATCATACGACCCTAGATGCGATAAAAGACATACAGAAACGGCGCCCGTTTTCTATGGGTGATTTCAGAGAAATACGAGTTTTTGGTTCGCGAGTAACAGTCGATCATGTTGGTTGGGACTATCGACCAGAGGGTCTTACGTCTGCTCAATTAAACTTGCCTTTTTGCGTCGCAACACTACTTTTGGAGGGTGATGTTTTCGTAGACCAGTTCACTTCAGATTGTGTGGGTGATCCAGCTAGAATTGAGCTGTCTCGGAAAATTAAGGTGATCCACGACCCAAACATTACGAAAAGAGGTTCTGGATATCGGCATATGGTCAGGGTCGAAGTTGAGTTTGAAAATGGTGATCTTGAGAGTGAAACAAGGGAGTACCCACGAGGTAGTGAATACGACTTTGCAAGTGATGAGGAAATCATAAGTAAATTTAGAACATTGGCGAAAAGCTCGATCAGTGACACGTCAGTAAAAAATATAGTCGACATGGTAATGAATATCGAGGCGCTGGGATCTGCCGATCTGTTGTTGGCAGAGATGTCGGGGTAACGGTTCGTGGCCCTCGAATCAAAGTCATTACTGAAGTTGCTTTGTGAGAGAAAAATCACAATTTTTCCAGGTGTCTATGATGGTTACAGTGCGCGGCTTGTTTCTGTGAGTGGCTTTGAAACAGCAACAATTTCAGGCGCTGGCTTGTCAGAGTCCCGTCTCGGATGGGCAGACCGAGGTATATTAACCTTCAAAGATAACCTAAACGCTTGTGCAGAGATCGCGTCATGTTGTGATCTAAAATTAGTGGCTGATGCAGATACTGGGTACGGAAACGCAGTAAATGTTCATTTTACTGTAAAGGCTTTCGAAAGGGCAGGTGTCCATTGTCTTTCTATTGAGGACCAAGTTTTTCCAAAAAGATGTGGGCACATGTCTGGCAAAAGACTGATTTCTTTGTCAGAGGCGAAAGATAAAATAAAAGCAGCTGTTGATGCTAGAACATCAGATGAATTTCTCATTCGCGCACGTACTGATGCCGCAAATATTGATGGGGTAAATGCGGCTGTTGATCGTTTGGGGGAGTACATTGAATGCGGTGCGGATTGCGTTTTTGCTGACGCTCTCCATAATATAGACGATATCAAGACTATCGCGAGTGCTGCTGCAAAGCCGTTGTTTGTCAACATGGGGTTTGGCCTTCGTAAGCGCTCCACAACCCCCTTAATCAGCCCAACTGAACTTGAGTCCATAGGGGTTAAGGCAGTTTCATATCCTCGCCTTCTCACCTCAGCAGCAGTTAGGGGAATGCGTCTAGCAATTGATGCTTTCAATAGTGATGTCGTTGGCAAGGGGCTAACGGTGGATCGGCCCGATCTCGCCGTTGATTTTGATGAGTTGAATGAGCTAGTTGGCCTGGATTTTCTCTCCTCTCTCGAAGAGCGTTTTGTCAAAGATTAATGAAAAGAAAAGGTTTAGAATCGTGTCTGATCCGATTTTGATTGAAGAAAAATTATATGACTATATTTTTGCAGCGCCTCATCAAGAATTACCTGAAAAAATTGAGTCTAAAACTAGGGTGCATCTATTAGACACATTAGTTGCAATAATTTCCGGCACGACCCTGTTACCGGGAAAGGTTGCGACTAATTTTGTTGGATCCATACCGTCTAAACCTACGTGCACTCTAATTGGCACCCCAAAAAAGGTGGGTGTCTTCGAAGCTGCTTTGGTCAATGGGATGATCGCACACGCGGATGAGACAGATGACAGTCATCTGGCAGGGCGGTTCCACCCGGGCTGCGCTATAGTTCCCGCAGCTATTGCTGCTGCAGAAACCGCTAATGCGAGCTCTGAGGTTTTGCTGCGGGCTATAGCTCTGGGTTATGAGATTGGGGCGCGATGTAATATGGCGCTCGGTGTCCGCGACCCCAGCAAGGTTAAGTTTTCTACGCATTGCTTTGGCGGTTTGTTCGGAGCTGCAGCGTCATCATCTGCTTGTTTGGGCCTTGAACGCGAAGAAATCAATAGCCTGATGTCATTTACCGTCCAGCAAGCGTCAGGTTTGCCGTATTGGAACAGAGATCCCGATCACATTGAAAAGGCTTTTGTTTTTGGAGGAAAAGGAGCGCGGGACGGCTTGTACTCGGCTTTTTTTGCCAAGTCGAAAATGACTTCACCACCTAATCCTTTCACGGGGAAACGAGGTTTGTTTGCTTGTTTTGCTGAAGATCCCGAGCCGGAAAAGTTGACAGACCGATTAGGCGATGTTTTTGAAATTGACAATGCATCAATTAAGAAGTGGTGTGTTGGATCTCCGATGCAATCTGTTTTGGACGCTCTGGAAACCATTGCATCTAAGCAAAGCTTTGATCCTGATTTTATTGAAAAGATCAGTTTAACCATGCCGTCAGACCGTATACACATTGTTGATAACGCGTCTATGCCAACTGTTTGTCTTCAGCATTTAGTGGCGTTGATGATTTTTACGGGTGACTGTAAGTTTGCGGATGCGCATGATGAGTCTCTGATGACTAATCCTGGAATTCTGAAAATTCGGGAGAAAATTGAGGTCATAAAATCTGATGCTCTCGCCAGAGCAAAGCCAGCGCGGCAATCCATTGTAAATATCAAGCTCTCGAATGGTGATGAATTGAGCCATCATGCAAAAGTTGTGCATGGAACCCCGCAAAGGCCGATGAATAGGGAAGATGTGGCCAAGAAAACCACTTCTATTCTCAGTTCAGTCTCGAATAAGGATTTCTCTCGGTTATTAGATATTTGTCTGGAGCAGAAAAAGGTTAGCATAGCGGAGTTGCTGAAAAGCTGTGAGATAGCACATTGATCAATATTGAGTTTGGTATCCCTAATGCTTTCCTGATCACAGTTAGGTGTAAATTTTAGAAAGAAATAACAATGACACTTGAATTGTTGATCATACCAGTCGCAGCATTTGTGGCTGCGGTTATAAGTGGTTTGGGTGGCTTCGGTGGGGCATTAATTTTGGTCATAATCCTCACTCCTATTGTCGGTGTAAAGGCTGTGATACCTCTAATTTCGGTATTCGCAACGTGCAATAATTTGAGCCGCGTTTTTATTTATCGGAAATCGATTGTATGGAAAACCGCAGCTCAATTCACGGCAGCGTCAATACCCGGAGTCTATTTTGGCGCAAAGATTTTGGATTGGTTGCCAGAGAGAGCGTTGCTCTTCGTGCTTGGATTGACATTGTTGGGCGCAATTCCTTTGGGCCGCTATTTGAAAAAGAGTGAGTTCACCTCCGGAGTGAAAACAATTGTTGCTTTTGGAGCTGTGTTTGGTCTTGTTAGTGGCGCAACCGCAGGAACAGGAATGTTTGTCATAGCTGGCCTCAATAGTGCTGGCCTGCGTGGCCCTGTTCTTTTGGGGACTGATGCTGTTATAGGTTTTTTCAATGGAACTATGCGAGCGAGCGTTTATTCAGCACTTGGGTTGTTAACCCCACAGATGATTTTATCTGGTCTAATGATGGGCGCTCTAACGGTTCCCGGAAACTGGCTAGCTAGCAAGATCGTAAGTAGAATGGGTGATAATATCCATGCAAAATTGATCGAGGTACTTATTGCAATTGGTGGTATTTGGTTTTTGGGTAAGGCGCTTCTTTCTGCGTAAGCTTGCGAGCCGCTGTACGGTCAGGTGGATCGCGTTATAGGGGGTGGAGGTCAATGCGGGTCGGTCTTGTGGGTAAAAGAGCTTTAGTAACCGGTGCTAGTCAAGGTATTGGTCGAGGAATTGTTGAGGTTTTTGCGCGATTAGGTGTGCGATGCGTTACTGCCGCGAGGCGCAAAGATATCTTAGAAGAACACGCGCAAGAATTAATCGCGACTGGTGGCGTTGCACCGGTTCCAATTGAGGTCGACCTTTTTGAGGGTAACGCGGCATCTTATCTGTTTGAACATGCAGAAAACGCTCTAGGAGGAGTTGATATTTTAGTGAATGCTGCTGGGCGCAGTAAAGCTCCTGATGCACCGCGACAGACACCTTTTAATCATCCGAGTGAATTATGGGAAAAAGAGTTGCACCTCAATTATGTTGTTTTGAGAGAGTTAACTTTTATGGTCTTGCCATCTATGCAGGAAAGAAAATATGGCCGTATAATAAATGTGACAGGTAAATCAGAGCCTGAAAAGCTAAGCACAGCCAACCCGCCGAAAGCAGCTGTTCACGCGTGGGCCAAAGGTTTGTCGAGGTTAATAGCTCTGGACGGAGTGACGATTAATCAGATTTCGCCGGGTAAAATTGTCAGTGAACAGATGCTTGCAAATTATTCTGCCCAAGAATTAGAGGCCTATGGCAAGAAAGATATACCGCTTGGAAGGTTAGGTGCTCCAGAGGAGTTAGGTTATCTAGCTGCATTTTTGGCTTCACCTGAGGCTGGGTACATCACAGGAGCTGTGATACCAGTGGATGGAGGCATGAAACGATATGCCTTTTAGAGACGGTTTTGGAGAGACATGGGGCCTAAAGGGTAAAGTTGCTTCAGTGTTTGGAAATAATGACCTCGCTCGCAGCGTGTCTGAAGCGTTGAGAAAGGAGAGCGTTAAAGTCGTCGATGAGTGTAACCCTCGGACGTCAATTCTGATTACAATACCATCTGATATGAACCAAACAAAAACTGACAGCTTAGGCATTTCTCCAAGTTGCTGGTCGGCGAGGATGAGAGATTTGTTTGAAAGTCCTCGTCAAATTACACAGCAGCATTTGTCATCTATTAAGGGTAGAAAAAATGGGCGAATTATTCATTTAATTGGCTCTTTTGAGCCTAGCAAATTCTCTGTTGATTATGCAGCTTGGGGAGCAACCGCTGCCTGGGCTAAAAGTATAACAAGGGCTTTGGATGGCTGTGATACAACCGTTAATATGATACAATCAGGAGTTTCTTTTGGTGACCCGTTAATGGAGAAAGTGCCGATGGGCAGGGGCTGCCGTGTGACCGATATCACTAACCTGGTCCTGTTTCTTTGTTCGGATTATTCGAGCTACATAAACGGAGCGATTATTCCTGTCGATGGAGGGCTGTCACGGTTCCGGCGATAATATTGGCTCCACAATTTTAACTATTTTAGGTCTACTGTAATTTTTAATTAGGTCACATAAAACATATGAATAATCTTAAGTTTAAAGACTCAAAATACTTTTATTAGTGCATCGATACAAACTAAGTGACGCAACTTTTGGAACGACGGTGAGAACGATGTGCAAGCTGTGTTGCATGGGTTCCAATTGGCAAACGGTCTTTGCCAATGTTGCTCGGCTCGGCAAATCGTTCACGAATGAGATCAGATATTTTTCGTGTTTCTTTTTCTGCCACCTCGACTATCCTTCTTTTGGTTGGAGTCTATATCTATAGTTCAATTAACAGGACTGCTAACAATGTTAAAAGAATTGTCATAAGTCCAATTTTGCGAACTGTGCAGCCACACGAATGCGGTTAGCGTACCATTAGGTTTTACCAACGAATACAAGATCATTAAATCTGCTGTAATAACGTGGGGAATAAATATATGCGTCTGACACTTGCAACCTGGGATCATGACAGATGTATGCCACTGCATGAGGGGCGGGTTTCTATCCCTGGAGTAGAATTTGAAAGTCACATTTTGCCAACTGGCAAACTCTTTCCGATCGCTGTTCAAGAGGCGCGTTTCGACATCACGGAGCTATCGATCTCAAGCTATATTTTGCAAGTATCGCGCGGCGAGAGTGCTTACACCGCAATACCGGCCTTTGTTAGCCGATCGTTCCGTCATAATGGATTTTATGCGCGCGCTGGAAGTGGTGTTGAAACACTTGCAGATTTGGCGGGGAAACGCATTGGTGTGCCAGAGTACCAAATGACTGCTGCGTTATGGATGCGTGGCCTGCTGTCTGATGAATACGGGGTTAGCCCTGCCGGCATCCATTGGCGCACGGGTGCTCTAGATGCTGGTGTGCGGCATGAGCGATTATCACTTGACCTGCCCGAAGGTATGGTTGTCGAGCCAATCAGGGATGGGGAAACGCTGCAGGATCTTTTGCTTCGTGGCGATATAGATGCGTTGCTTGCGCCCAACCCTCCCAAAGCTTTCCTCGACGGCAATCCCGAGATTGTTCGTATCGTCAAAGATTTTGGTTCAGCTGAACGGGCATATCATAAAAAAACAGGTTTTTTCCCAATCATGCACCTCATTGCTGTGCGCAAGTCACTGGTTGATGAGAACCCTGATCTCCCTGTTGCGTTATTGGGCGCATTCACAGAGGCGCGTGATATTGCAATGCAAAATCTGCGTGAGGTCTGGCTCGGATCTGCCAACAGGCTGTCCCTGCCTTGGCTGAACGAAGCGATGGAGAAAACTATGTCTGCGATGAGCCCGGATTATTGGCCATATGGCTATGCGCAAAACCAAAAAGAACTAGAGGCTGCCTGCAGATACTCAATTGAGCAATATTTAGCTGGCCGTCTTGTTGCGCCCGAAGAATTGTTTCCACCCTGTGTGATCGACGTAGTTTAACCACTCATGCGTGGCTTTGCTGTTATGCAACACTAGTTCATTTTCCAATTTTTGATACGCTTTTACGTGTGAATAGTCAGAATTTAACAATGTGATCAAGATGCGGATAGCTGTGGTTGCGAGCTCCGCAACAGCCTCATACCCAAGAACTAACTGTAGGGTCTTGAGCAAATCCTGCCCCCGCAACCATTCCTTTCAATAACCCAGCTGATGTGCCGTTTTGGTAGCTAGAAAATAGATACCAAAGTGCAGCTATTTTTTCATGGGAAGACCTGTATCGGGGTCTAGCTTGGATTCAGGCTTTAGGTTTTCTTGGGCTTGTTCTTCCGAGATGCGGCCATTTTCCAGATAGTCACCAGCGGCGGCGCGCCGTCCAGCATCGTCCCAGATCTGATGCCATGCCCCAAGCGAATAGCCATGCCACGGCATTTGAACATTAAGCTGCGGCAA
>Ga0213863_10000462_pt1 | contig 31210 bp, 26 predicted proteins | sample PICome_8_FD_160128 | JGI IMG/M metagenome (GOLD analysis project Ga0213863, IMG submission 160128) | Coastal seawater microbial communities near Pivers Island, North Carolina, United States - PICO497 | ecosystem: Environmental > Aquatic > Marine > Coastal | place: USA: North Carolina... | reverse complement strand
CGCAGTAACCTTAACCCCGTATTTTTCGACACCATTACCGGTATCGAAAAGAAAACAGGCGACAAAAGTAATATCGATTCCGCCGTGGATCTTGTGGCCGGGCTTAATCTTCCCACTCCGGCACAGAGACGTAAGTGGATCATCGACAACCTCGATCTCCCCCAGGTCATCAATTATCTCGCTGCGCGTTCCATCATTCAAGATGCCGACGACCTTCGTAAAAATTTCTATATGTATCTCGATACTCGCGGTGACGAACGCTGGCGCCTTCTCCCCTGGGACAAGGACTATACCTTCGGCGTCCGCGGAGATGGCGGAACCTTTCTCCCTCATCCTTTCTTCGGTGATGAAGAGCACAAGAAGCAGAACGCCAACCAATGGAATATCCTTTATGATGTCATCTTCGAAGAACCAGTCACCCAACGCATCTACCTGCGCCGCCTTCGCACCCTAATGGACGAAGTCCTTCAGCCTTCCTCAACCCCTTCAAACGATCGCATCCTTGAACAACTCGCCCAAGACATCATTGGCCCCGCTTCTCCACCTTTGAACAGTAATGTAAACTCTCTCAACAGCTATCTCAACAGTCGCCGAAATGTTCTTTTCAATAACTACAATTCGCTCATTCCCTCCAGCCAGACCAGCAGCCCCAGCCTTACCCTCACGGAAGTGGAAGCCAATCCTGCCAGCGGAAACCAAGAGGAAGAATTCATCCGAATCCACAACAATGAGAACACCGAAATCGACATCTCTGACTGGACTCTTGAAGGAGGAGTGAGGTTCACGTTCAGGGCCGGCACCGTCATCGAACGAAACGGAGACCTTTATGTCACCCCTAGCAGCAAGGACTTTATCAACCGGGCCATATCCCCAACCGGAGGAGAGGAACTCCTGACCGCCTCTCCTTACTCGGGACACCTCTCGAACTTTAGTGAAATCCTCACTCTGAAGAACGAAGATGGAGTCGTTGTTGACACCATCAACACTCCAAACAAGCCCTCGGATACCCAGCTCTACCTCGTCGTCAGCGAGATTATGTACCATCCGGCCAGTCCCAACGGCGATGCCGAGTATATCGAGCTGATGAACATCAGTGACACCAAAACTCTCGAACTCGGCGGGGTTAAATTCACTGAAGGAATTGATTTTGCCTTCCCCGCTGGCACCAAGCTTGCCCCGGGAACCCGAATTCTAGTCATCCTTGATGAGCCCGCCTTCGAAGCAGTTTACGGCCCCGGGAAGCCCATCGCGGGAATCTTCCAAAATGGGTCCCGCCTCAACAACGGAAGCGATCGCATAAAGCTGGAAGACCCAAGCAATAGCTCAATCCAAGAATTCACCTACGACGACGAACTTCCATGGCCCACCGGACCCGATGGCGGCGGCTTTAGCCTCGTCCTTATCAAGCCCATCAATTCTCCCGACCACAACCTTTCTGCGAACTGGAACCAAGGCTCCTTTGTTGGAGGAACACCCGGCGAACCAGAACCTTCCGGATTCACTGGAGACCCCAACGCCGATCCCGACCGCGACGGCCTTTCCAATCTCCTCGAATACGCTTTTGGAACCTCTCCAACCCAGTCTCAACCTAGTCCCTTCGAAGTCTCAGTCATCGGCACTTCCGTCCAAATCACCATCCCCATCAATCTTGCGGCCAGTGACCTCACCATCAACCTCCAGAGTTCCAAAGACCTCGCAGTCTGGATCGATGCCTCCGGCGACCTTCCCGAAGTCTCAAGAATCGACAATGGAGACGGCACCGCCAGCCTGACTTTCCTGAGTGATTCCGAATATCTCAATTCAGAAGACAAACTCTTCTTCCGCCTCAGAGTGGAACTCAACTAACGAAAGCCTCAAGCTTTCACTCCTTCAGAGATTAGCAAAGCTCAGCGCTTTCGCCGACCCATTCTTCCAGAATCCCCTCCTTGCAGTCTTCACTCAAATTTGGACACTTGAGGGAAAGCCACCTGATGAAACCTCTCTCCTTCCTTACAAAGCTTACACCAGCCCTCTTCCTATTCAACGTCACCTTGCCTCTAGCTGTAGCTGACGAGAAAAAGCCCAATTTCATCTTCATCCTCTCCGATGACATCGCCCAAGGAGATCTCGGCGTTTACGGTCAGGAGTTAATCAAAACTCCCCGCATTGACCAACTCGCCAAGGAAGGCACCCGCTACATGCAAGCCTACTGCGGCACGAGCGTTTGTGCCCCTTGTCGCTCCGTCTTCTTCACCGGACTGCACTCCGGGAAATGCCCCGTCCGTGGCAACCGCGAAATGGCTCCTGAAGGACAATGGCCCATCCCTGCCGAAACCGTCACCATCGGCGAAGTCGCCAAGGCTGCCGGATACGCCACCTCGACCTTTGGGAAATGGGGTATGGGATTCTTTGATACCAGCGGAGGTCCCCACAAACAGGGTATTGATCGCTTTTTCGGCTACAACTGCCAGCGCCACGCCCATTCCTACTTCCCCACTTACCTTTACGATAATGATCAGCCGGTCCGCCTCCCCGGAAACACCGGAAAAGGCGTTGGTAAAACCTACGCCCAAGAATTGATTCAGAATGAAATGATCAAGTGGGTAAAGGGAAACGCCAAAGATCCCTTCATGATGTTTTACGCTATCACTCTGCCCCACGGCGCCCATGAAATCGATGATCTTGGCATCTACGAGGATAAGTCCTGGACTCTCAAACAAAAATCCTACGCCGCCCAGGTGACCCGCATCGACTCCGATATTGGCGAACTCGTCGACACCCTACGCGAGCTCGGTATTGATAAAAACACGCTCATCGTTTTCACCGGCGATAACGGCTCATCCTTTAATCCTTCCTCCGAAATCGGGAAGCTCTTTAAACAGGACGCAAATGGCCTTCGCGGATATAAGCGTGGAATGTACGAAGGTGCTCTTCGTCAGGCCGGCTTCGCCTGGTGGCCCGGAACCATTCCTGCCGGACGCGTCGACGAATCACCTTGGGCTCTCTGGGATCTCATGCCCACCTTTGTCGAAATGAGCGGAGCCACACCGCCCGCAGGATACCAAACTGACGGCCACTCGCTCCTCTCCTATCTCAAAGGAGGCGAAGCACCAAAACGCGATTACTTTTACTGGGAACTTCACAAAGGATCCGTCGTGCAGGCTGCTCGCTGGGGTGAAAAGCCTTCGTGGAAAGCAGTCCGAAACGGTATCAACAAGCCCATCGAAATTTACAACCTTGCAAAGGATCCCGGAGAAAAAAACAACCTCGCGAAATCTCGTCCCGATCTCGTCAAGCAAGCCTCGGACATCTTCAAAGACGCTCATCAAGTCGATGCCGAATGGCCCCTCAGCGGCCCCACTAAAGCACAAAAAACCGAAGCCCAAAAAGCCTGGGTCATCAAACGTAAGCGGGACAAAAGCGGCTGGATCCCACCCAACGCAAAAGCACTTAAGTAGAGCAACGCACGCCGCGGACTTCTCCTGATCATCTCCTATGACATCCTAAGCGGCAACGGTTCTTTCGTTGACGCTGCTTGCCTTCATGCCCGCATTCAGTCGAGGAGGGTGATCTATCCTCTCCAACATTCGAGATCAATCCTTTGGGTGTGAACCTTACCTCCCATGAAGCTGAGCGAATCCCAGCTCTGATCATCGGTGACAATCAGAACAATATTTGGGCCCTCGGCCGCAACCGCAAAGCCAGCCTGCTGAGAGCAAAAAGGCTCCGCTTCATGGCTGGCGACACTTTGCAGCTTGCTCCTGTCGGATTTTCAGAACCCGCCGAAACTCCCCAAGACGATGCTCAAGCCCTTCCTTCTTCACGAGGTTGTTCTTCTCCTCCGGATCATTCGTTAAATTGTAAAGTTCTTCGCCATCCGACCATTTACCATAGCGCCATCTCTGGTTCCGCAACGCATAACCCATCTCTTTGCCTCTAGTCACAATACTATAGGCATACTTCTTTTTCCCCAACCGCTCTGGGTGATCGAGAAGTGGCCGCAGCGATGCCCCCTGCAAGTGGCCTGGAGGAGTCAGTCCGGTGAGCTGCGCCAGCGTTGGATAGATATCGATCAATTCCACCATCGCCTCGGACTGAGTTCCCGGTTTGGTGAGCCCAGGAGCGTGAACGATGAAGGGAACCTTAGCCCCAATATCAAAGAGGGTCACTTTCCCCCAAAGGAAATGATCGCCGAGATGATAGCCGTGGTCCGAAGTGAAAATGACAATGGTATTTTCCCACTCTCCGCTTTCTTTAAGTGAGTCGAGGACGATCTTGATCTGGGCATCGATAAAGGAAACACAAGCATGATAAGCCTGCATATATTCACGGCGAAGACTATCGTTTTCCTTGGACGCCTCAAAGCCAAACTCCTTGAAGCGAGTATTAATGGCCCTGTGGGGAATCTTGTCCCAAAGGTTAACCTTCTCCGGCGTGTAGACAATCGATCCGAGAGGATAGAGGTCAAAATACTTCTGCGGAGCCAGGAATGGAACGTGGGGTTTTTGAATTCCACAGGTGATGAAAAAGGGCTTCTTCCCATTTGGCTTTTCTTTCAACCAACGCGCAACCGCTCTAGCGTTCTTACCATCCTTATGTTGCTCATCGGACAACCCGCTAGGGCCATATCCGGGAGGAGTCTGGGCATCGAGCTTCGACTTCGCCTGCTTCTCAAGCGCCCGCCAGGCCTTGCGATTCTTGGGTAACTCCACGGAGCCATTGTCAGCCTCAAACTTCTTCCGGGTCTCCGCCACCACCGGAAGCTCGTCGTTATTGAAACGATGAACCGCGTTCCAGGCAACCTCGCCATGTTCATGACGAGGCGAGTGAAACACCTTCCCCACACTCCCCGTCCAATAACCATTTTCCTTAAAAAACTGCGGCATCGAAAGCGTCCCGGGGCGAGTTTGACGAATGTCCGCCTTGTTATCAATCACTCCACTCGATTGCGGATAGAGTCCGCTCAGAAAAGAAGCCCGCGACGGGCCGCACACCGGATATTGACAAAAAGCCCGGTTGAAAGTCATCGCTTTCGAGGCAAACTTCGCGAGCGTCGGAGTTTTGATATGATCATATCCGGAAGGAGAAACGTGTGTGTTGAGATCATCACAGACGATGAGAAGCACGTTTTTTTTGTTTCCCTTTTTCTTACCACTTTGCGCCGTCTTCTTGGGATTGACTTTCTCTCCCTCCTTGCGCCAACGAAACGTCTCTCCCTCAATAATGAGGTCTTTCCCAATCGTCCGCTTGGGAGCTGCCGGAGCAAATTTTTTCGGCGCTGATTTTCGGAGCAACCTCTTGGTGTCCTCATACTTGGGATTTTCGGCCAGGTTATTCCACTCGTTGGGATCGGACTTCAGATCATAGAGCTCTTCCCCGGAGTCTCCGTAGCTGATATAACGCCAGTCCTTGTTGATGATGGCATACTCACCGGGAGTCATGTAAGGCAGGTAAACATCCCGGTCTTTGGCAATCTCCGGTTTCTCCAAGGTCGATGCTAATGAAATCCCCTCGAGTTTTTGGCGGGGCTTCGGAAGTCCACACATCTCGACAAAGGTGGGATACATATCGATCAAACTAGCTGTGACATCCGTGACCGCTCCCTTCTTCACGCCGGGACCAGCCCAGATGAAGGGAACATTGGATGTCCGCTCCCAAAGAGTGTGCTTTCCCCAATCATACTTCTCACCGTGGTGATATCCGTGGTCACTCCAAAGCACTACGATGGTGTTATCGGCATAGCGGCTCTTCTCTAGGGCATTGAGCACCCGCCCCATCATGGCATCAGCGTAACTCATGCAAGCGAGGTAACCATGAATCGCATCCTTGACGGCTCCTTTGGCCTCAAGCTCCTTATGAATCTTGGAGCGGGCCGTTTTCGCCCTCTTCATCCGTTCCGGTAAATCCTCCAGATCATCAACCTTGATCGGCGGTAGCTCGATCTGATCGCGATCATATAGATCAAAGTATTTCTGCGGACAATAGTTCGGGAAGTGCGGTGCGTAGATTCCACATGCCAGAAAGAAAGGCTTATCGTGCTTCTTACCCAACTGATCCGCCGCCCAACTCACTCGAATGGTGTCCGCCATCTTTTCTTCCTTCTCATTCGGTAAGGCGGCCCATTCCAAAAACAATCCCCCTTTGATCTCTTTTCCTTTGTTGAAGACGCTCGCGGGAAAAGAATCAGGAAAAGGTGTCTCTTCAGTCCAATTATCAAGGGACCAGCCCTCCTGGCGCTGCGATGGCTTCCGCAGATGAAAATCGTCCCACCCCCGCACATCGATGCTGCCCGGCATATGATGATAAAGTTTCCCGACCCCAAAGGTGGTGTATCCCGCTTTTGAGAAACTCTGGGGCAGCCCCTCGATTTCCGGATGATCGGTAAAGTAATCCGTCGACCGGTAACACCCTGTCGTCGAAGCAAACTGACCCGAAAATATGGCTGCCCGCGCCGGCGCACAATAAACTCCCGGTGTATGCGCATTCGAAAAATTAACTCCCCGCGCCGCTAGCTTATCGAGATTCGGCGTAATCGCCCGCGGAGTCGCACCTAGAGATCCGATCCAGTCATTCATGTCATCAACCGCAAGGAAGAGAACATTGGGCTGCTTCGCATGTGCGCCACTCGCCGACAGCAATATTACTAAATGGGCTGCTTTAAAGAGATTCCAAGTCCGAGTCATGAATAATTCCGCTTCAAGGATAACCAGCCCCCAATCCGAGGACAATGCGCAATCACTCCCCGATACAATAAACTGTCGATAACGACCTCGCAAAAACCTGCCCCTTGACCGGGGCCAAAGTTGAACGAAAAATCTCGCTTACCTCGGCGCCCAGCGAGTTATTGGAGACGATCTCAAGCTTCTTACCCGGTTTGACGACAAGAACTCCACCTCCGTAAACATTCTGCAAAAGAACATGCCCTTTCACGACCAAGGGAGCTGAGGCAAACTCGCCCTTTACTCCCAGTTTTTCTTCCCAATACACCTTCCCGGTTTTGGCATCATAACAACTGGCCTTTCCTGACATCGAAACAACGAGCAAGTAATCATCAACGACTGCTGGGGAAGGGAGATCCCGTCCGCCTTTTCGTTTGGTGTGCCAAACCATGTGCGACTTGGTGACATCGCCCTTACCTCCCGGCTTAACAGCATAGGTATCACCTGGCTTTCCACTCACGACATGGAGGAGACCATTAAAAAAATCCGGAACTGGCGAGCCCCTTCCATTGAAGGATTTACAGAACCATAATTCCTTTCCCGTCTTAGGATCGTATCCCCGAACGCCCAATTCGCCGTTGAGAACGAGTTCCTTGCGGTCGCCATTCTCGATCACGATAGGTGTGCTCCACCCCCCCCGCGGCTTCTCTTCTCGTTTGGTTTGCCAAACGGGTTCACCCTCTTCAAGACTGAGAGCGATGAGTGAAGAAGCGCCCTCGGCATCACAATTTTGAATCACGAGGTCGCCGAGAATGATGGGAGACGCCGCCACGCCCCAAGGACCGGGAAAAGCCCCAAGTTCACGCGACCATTTCTTTTCACCCTCAAAATCAAAACAGTGAATGCCAGCCGGACCAAAGAAAGCCACCACCCGCTTTCCGTTCGTGGCACAAGTGGGAGTCGCATAACCATTCATCTTGTGCGGATGCTCCGGAGATTTACAAAGAATCGTTCTTTCCCAGATAATTTTCCCATTCTGCCGATCCAAGCAAAACACGTAACGTTCCCTGCCATCTTCTGAAGCACTGGTAAGGAAAAGTCGGTCGCCCCAATTTACCAGTGAAGATTGCCCCTGCCCCTTGAGCTTGGTTTTCCAGACCACTGAGTCCGCACTCCACTTCATCGGAATATCTTCCGTAGTCGAGTGACCGCGTCCGGTCGGACCGCGGAACTGCGGCCAGTTGTCCTCCGCATGCAAAACCGATAAGACTGCAAATGTTAAAACAAGAAAACAAACGACTGATGCGCGGGTGGAAAAATCTTTCATGAATATTTTACGGTTACGAAGGTCTCGCTTCTCCTGTGTCACGAATAAAGAGAATTCGCTCGTTCAATGTTTCCAAGACCTTTCCTTTTCCTCCAAAGTGAATTCTCCCATAGAAAGCTTGTAAAAGAGTTTCCAGCTCTTCTCCTCGCAGGTTTTCTTAAATTCCTGCAACACTCAGAACCCGGTGTGTCAAAATGAAGCTTCTTTTGATTATTGTGAATTACGGGATGGTTCCAGTCACCTTAAAGGATCACACTATCGCAGCCGAAAATCTTCATAAGGAACACTCAAAAAAGAAGCAGGAAAAGTAGGGCATGGATTCTTTGGCCTAAACTGTTCCGCTTCTATAAATGAATAAAGCTCGCGAAGATGAACCCAAAGACTGATCATAGGATGCACTTGGCCATCTATGCAAAAAACTTGGTAAGCCTTACGCTAGGCTAAGATCCCTTTGATTACCTGACCATCATCTGTTGGCCCAATCAGACGCTGATTGAGTCCTTGGTAGGAAAAGTGAAAGCGGTGGGGATCAAGGCCAAGTAGATGGAGAATAGTCGCCTGCAGGTCACGTATTCCGACTGGATTCTCTCCAATGTAGTACCCAATATCGTCGGTTTCCCCATAAGCTCCTGGCTTAATTCCCGCTCCGGCCATCCACATCGTGAATGCATGAGGATGGTGATCACGGCCGTAATAGCCGGGCTTAAGAACTGAGTTAACATTGTTCTGCATCATAGGAGTTCGGCCAAATTCTCCGCCCCAAACAATAAGCGTTTCATCAAAAAGACCTCGCTGTTTGAGATCCTTAATGAGACCCGCAATAGCCTTATCAATCTGCTGGCATTTGATCGGGAGAGTTTCATCAATCGACTCTCCGGGCGATGAACCGTGGTGATCCCAGCCCCAGTCATAGAGCTGCACAAAGCGAACACCATTCTCCACGAGGCGCCGCGCCAACACACAATTGTTAGCAAAGGTAGGATCATCTCCTTTGTATAACCTCCGCGGGTCAGCAGCCGTCTCCACATTGGAGACAAACCCCGGCTTGGCCCCATAAAGATCGAGAACATGCTGCGGTTCTTTTCCAATATCCATTACTTCGGGAACCGACATCTGCATCCGATAAGACAACTCATATTGCGCAATCCGAGTTAATGTCTCGGGATCACCAATATGTTGGTTTTGATATTCGTTAAGATCTTTAAGAGCATCTAAAGTTTTCCTCCGAGCCTCACGGCTCATCCCTTTCGGATCAGAAAGGTAGAGAATGGGATCTCCACCATCTGTTCGACATTGGACGCCTTGATAGAGAGTCGGAAGAAACCCGGACCCCCAAAGTGATTTGCCTGCACTGGGAGTTTTCCCGCCGGAGGCGAGGACGACAAAGCCCGGCAAATTCTTATTCTCACTTCCCAGACCATAGTTTACCCACGACCCCATTGAAGGATAGCCCAACAAAGGATTCCCCGTTTGTAATAACAACTGCGCCGGCGAGTGATTGAACTGATCGGTATTCATCGAGCGGATGACGCAAACGTCATCGATCACCGAACTCAATCCCGGCAATAGATCACTGACCCACTGACCGCTCTCACCACGCTTCTGGTAGTCAAAAACTGACCCCATCATCTTAGGCGTTCCCTTGATGAATGCGAAACGCTTTCCTTCAAGATATTCTTCAGGACAATCCTTACCGTGGAATTTTGTTAAAGCGGTTTTGTTTTCGAAGAGATCGATCTGTGATGGCGACCCCGCCATGTGCAGATAAATGATCGACTTGGCTTTCGCTGGAATTTTGACACCTTTGCCAACGCCACCTTTTTCTTCCGCGAGTAATTGATTCAGCGCCAGAGCACCAAATCCTAGACCGGCCTGACCAAAGAAATGCCTTCGGGTCTGAGCACGGACTTTTTCGTATTGAACGTTCATGGTTTTGTCAGAGTCTCGTCTAGATTGAGAAGAACGTTTGCAACCGTCACCATTGCGGCATTGCCTTCATTGAGGCCTGCCGATTTCAGAAGGTTTTCAGCTGCCTCCACATTGTTTTCATAGTGCTTCTCCATTGTGGAGTAAAGCGACTGTAAGCGGACTAGTTCCTTTCTTAATGGAGACCGAATTAGAACCAATCGAAAACCATGCTCCAAACTCCTCATCTTCTTAGAAAGGGCTCCAGCCGCCTCAAGAAAAGTAGTATCATTGAGTGTGATCAAGGCCTGTAGCGGGGTGTTTGTCCGAATCCTACGGATTTGGCAAACCTCGCCGGAACCCGCATCAAAAGTCGTCAACGCTGGATAAGGACTCGTCCGTTTCAAGTAAGTGTATAACCCCCTCCGATAACGATCAGGCCCCGTAGCATCTTTCCACTTCTCCCCACTATAAGTGGACTTCCATACTCCGGGCGGTTGAGGTGGCATGACTGATGGTCCACCAAGCTTTTGGGTTAAAAGGCCAGAAGTCGCGAGAGCCTGATCACGTATGATTTCAGCAGAAAGGCGAAAACGTGCTCCTCTAGAAAGCAGGGCATTGCGTGGATCCTTCGCCAAGCGATCTGGCGTCACCTTAGCACTCTGTTGGTAAGTCTTCGACATTACGATCGTCTTCAGAAGATCCTTCAACGACCATCCTTTCTCTCGGTAGTCCACCGCGAGCCAATCGAGTAAATCGGGATATGTCGGCACAGCTCCCTGCATGCCAAAATCCTCTTCAGTCTCAACGATTCCCTTCCCAAAAAGCCGTGCCCAAATTCGATTCACCATCACCCGAGCAGTCAACGGATTCTCGGGATCCGTCAACCAACGGGCAACCCCGAGCCGATTATCTGGAAAACCCTCGGGTAAAGAACCAAACATTTCAGGTAACCGTTGAGAAACCATCTCACCTCGATCGAGAAAATTACCCCTTCGATGCACCTTGGTCACTCGACGACGATTTACAGACAACTCCCGCATGATCGGAGTTTGAGGAATCGCTCGTCTCACTTGTTCGAGGTTCGTTCGCGCTGCCTTTAAACGAACATTCATCTCCCGTGTCGGCCCATAGACATGAGTCACAAAAACCGACTCCAATCCATCCTTAGCATCAACCTCTGCTTCCAGCCAACTAGGAGGAAGATTGCTCACCGATACTTTGAAATTTTCAAAAATCAGCCCCTGTCCATATTCTTGCTCGAGCGTTAGCCGGAGCTGACCACCCGTAACCGGCTGATCAAAATCAAAAACCGCAACGTGCGGTGCCGCTGCCATTGGAGAAAAAGCCCATCCAGCCTTCGTGCTCCCATCAATCGCCTTCGCTACTTCCCACCCTTTTTGCGAAAAATCTGCACGAGGATTGGTTAATCGAAGCTTTCGTGATTTCTCACCGTCAACAAAAAGCTCAGCCGTCAACTCCCGCAACGCCACGTTCTTGTCCTTCCACTTGCCTCCAGCCTTCTTGGTCAAAGCGTCAAGACGCAGAGCCGTGAGCGGCTGGCCGGCGGGAAGATCGAATGTTAAAATCCAGGTATCTTTTTCGGGAAGTTCTCCCTTTACGGTCAGAGCGCCATCAGCACTCTGTAATAACTCTGTTCCCTTCGTTTCCTGACCCCGCAGACTGAGTGAACGCCAAAGTGCACCCTCACCAATCTTCGTTTTCCACTTCAAAAACGCAGACTGAAATTCTTCAGGCCTAGCTTTTAGCTCTTGGTCTAGATCTTTAATTTCCATCTCCAGATCTCTGATCTCCTCGCGTTGGCTCCTAGTCGGAGTAGCCATCACCGGCGTACCCCGATCGGCATCTTCGGTCTGGTTAAAAAAGGCGTAAAAGGAATAGTAGTCTTCAATACTGATGGGATCATACTTGTGAGTATGACATTTCGCACACCCCATCGTGAGCCCCATCCAAATTTGCATTGTGGTATCAACTCGATCCTTCACTGCTGCCACCCGGAACTCTTCATCATCGGTCCCGCCCTCATCATTCTCCATAGTATTTCGATGAAAAGCGGTCGCCAGAATTTCATCAACGGTTGCATTAGGCAAAAGATCACCTGCCAATTGCTCCGTTGTGAATTGGTCGAAAGGCATGTCAGCATTCAGAGCATCGATAACCCAATCCCGATAACGCCAGATGTTACGACCCCGATCCTTTTCATATCCCTTGGTGTCGGCATAACGCGCCAAATCAAGCCACATTCGAGCCCAATGTTCCCCGAAAGCCTCAGAGGCCAAAATCTCATCAACAAGCTTTTTAACATCACCTGATTTCTGAAACTGTTCTGCCTCGGCCAAGGTGGGAGGAAGCCCTGTTAAATCAAGCGTTAGCCTCCGAATCAAAGTATCCCGGTCTGCCGGCTCCGACATTTCAAGTCCCACTTCCTTCAGCCCTTTGGCAACAAAATGATCGATTGCGTTTGTTTCCCCAGGTACTATTATTTTTCTGGGTAATTGGAACGACCAGTGCTTGTCATATGGAGCACCAGCCGCCACCCACCTTTTTAAGACTTCTTTTTGCGACCCTGTTAATTGATGGCCCGAATCCGGCGGCGGCATCAAATCATCTTCGTCATTAGTCTCAATCCGGTAAATCAACTCCGGATCATCCACCGGCTTGAGTACCTTCTTTGCCCCATCTGCGATGTCCAAGCGCAACTTCCCCTTACGGGCCTCTTGATCCGGACCGTGGCAAGAGAAACAATTCGCAGAAAGAATCGGACGAACATCCCGGTTGAAATCTAATTCGGCATTGGCCCCCACAATCGAGAGGACTAGCACAGAGACGAAGGAGAATCTAAGAAACATGAATAAGGTGTAACTTCTAGCCTATCTGACTGCAGATCAAACCCAAGAAAAAGGGGTGATCTAAAAAAGAGCACTTGCCTCTCCGGGAAGTGGAAAATGTCCACTTCTCTCCTTCTTCCAAATCACGTTGCTATCTTGGCGAATCTCAAAAATTCCGCCACTTCCACCCATTAAAACCACTTTTTGACCAGTAGCTTTCTCAATCTCAGCCGATACACGATCAGCCTCCGGACGGTAATTTCATTGTTCGCAATATTCGATCTCGATCGCCATGGGCTTTATCATCGCCACGAATCTCGCTCTAACAAACGAAAATTACATGGCGTGTCAATTTTCATGTAAATTTCAGAAGTCTAAAGTCACAGAAACGAAATTGTAAAAAAATCTCGTGAAGCCACCGGTCTAAAATTCAGAAAAAAGAGAAGCGCACCAAAGGAAGAACTAGAGTCATCCAAGGATCTCCACCATGGCTCTAGAATTCCATAAGTCTCGACAGGCGCCGGGGCCTAATTCGATGTCTATCTTCTTTTCTCCGAAAGAGCTTTCTAATCCAATCAATCATCTTTTTAAAATCTAAACGTTTACGGTTAGGGAAGACATGTATCCATTTGGTGAGGTCTCTCAGCACCAGGCAGACATGGTCTTCTATACATGAGCTTGGCCATCGTTTTACAATTTCCTATCACCTGAGAGGAGCACCACATTCCGTAACGATCTTCGTAAGACAGCTCGATGGACCTCATTGGGATTTGGTAATTCATTTTTTAATTTATTATTCTTTCAGTATTTAATGAAAATTTAACTCGGCGAGTTTAAGTTTCGAAAATTAGGATCACGGGGCTTCTAGCTGAAAAACTTCATCGCCAGCTTGATCGCCTTGCCATGTTGCATCGAAGCAACGCGATCACCCATTCGAGAAGCAAAGCTCACGAAATCTTCGAGCTGATCCATCTGATCATGAAAAGCCCTCCCTTCTAGCGATTTCATATCTTCAGAGGCAGCCTTGCAGTTTCGTAAAGTTTCGAGGGCCGGCTCAATCTCTCGCCGCTTCCGCTCTCGCGCGACCCGCCTAAAGATCTCCCAAACATCTTTCTCCGCTTCGAAGAACTCTTTTCGTTCACCCTTCTTAGTAACAATTCTAATCAGCCCCCAGCTGACGAGATCCTTTAAATTTGTATGAGCGTTTCCTCTACTAATTTCCAAGGTTTCCATAACCTCGTCAGTGCTCATTACGTTTGAAGCAGTCATCAATAGTGCGTGAATCTGAGCCATCGTTCGGTTGATGCCCCACTGCGCCCCCATTATTCCCCATTGAGTCACGAACTCATCACGTGCCTCTTCTAGCCTGACCTTCTCATCCGTCATCTCCTTTCAGTATATACTGAAAGTTCATTTATGCCAAGCTCGCGCTTAAGGATTTTGAGATCTCATGGTCTTTACCCCATGGACTGGACCTTGAAATCTTACAAAGCCCGCCCAAAACAAATCGTGCGAAGGTGGGGAGCTACAAGGGGAATTACGCGTCAGTCAAGGCAGCCACTCCAGGGAGGGTCTTTCCTTCCAGGAGTTCAAGACTTGCTCCACCACCGGTAGAAATAAAACTCATCTTGTCCGCAACTCCGAACTTCACCGCGGCAGTCACAGAATCACCCCCTCCAACGATGCTAAGAGCTCCGCTTTCCACAACAGCCTCGGCAATCTCTCTTGTCCCTTTTGCGAAACAGTCCTTTTCAAAAACGCCCATTGGCCCGTTCCACAAAACCGTCTTCGCCGTCAGCAAGACCTCCTTAAATTCGGCAATCGCGACATCGCCGATATCGATGCCTTCCTTGTCGGCCGGAATTGCCCCACCTTTCCCATAAACTTCAGTATTCCAAGTCGCAGCGCCTTCCTTGAACTCTTTAGTGATACGCGTATCTGCTGGGAGAAGAAATTTCACTCCTTTATCCTCGGCTTTTTTCAGGATCTCAAGAGCCAACTCCTGCTTGTCATTTTCGACCAAGCTCATTCCAACTTCGTAACCCTGCGCCTTTCGGAAAGTGTAGGCCATAGCTCCACCAATCAGGATCGTATCAGCTTTTTCAAGAAGCGCGGAAATAACTTCAATCTTATCACTCACTTTCGCACCCCCCATTATCACGACAAATGGGCTTTCGGCGTTAGCGAGTTTACCCTCAAGATACTCAAGCTCACGCTCGATGAGTAACCCCATAGCACTTTTAGAAATGTGATGCGTGACCCCCTCGGTGGAAGCGTGGCCTCGATGAGCGGTTCCAAAAGCATCATTCACAAAAATCTCTGCATTACCGGCGAGAGACTTGGCGAATTCAGCATCATTTTTCTTCTCCTCGCTGTAGTAACGAGTATTTTCCAAAAGGAGAATCTCTCCATCCTTCAGTTGCGAGCGAAGAGCTAAAGTGTCATCTCCGATACAATCATCCGCAAAAGTAACATCCTGCTCCAACAACTCACAAAGTCGGGCCGCGACTGGCTTCAACGAATACTTCTTCTCCCTAGCTTCAGTCGGCCGCCCCATGTGAGAACAAAGGACCAGACGAGCTCCGTTAGAAACAAGCTGTTTGATAGTCGGAAGAGCCGCCTGAATACGGGTGTCATCCGTGATTTCGAAGGTATCATTGGTGGGAACATTAAAATCGGCACGCATCAAGACTTCCTGACCGGCGACGTCGATATCACGAATGGTGAGTTTACTCATAGTTAGCGGGGTTTTTGGTGCCGCAGACACGGCTTTCTGTCAAGAGTTCCCCGGTTTTCACAGTTCTGCCCCGAGAAGCACCCACCTTCCTTGCGCCTTGTCATTCAAGGGTTCTTTGCCCATTCTCTCTAAAACTCATGAAGATCAAGAAAGCGGTTATTACGGCAGCCGGCCCCACACAGCAGCACTTACCTCTGCAGACCCTCATCAGCCCTAATGGAAGGACTAAAACGGTCGTGGCTTTCATTCTCGACGAAATCTTCTCCAGTGGGATCGAATCCGCCGCTATCGTCATCGCACCAGGAACAGAGAAGGCTTTCTCCTCCGCAGTCTCAAACCATCTTGATAAAGTCGTCTTCATAGAACAAGCGACTCCACGGGGATATGGACACGCCATTCTTTGCGCCCGGGATTTTACTGGAAACGACCCATTTCTCGTGATGATGGGGGACCATCTCTACCTTTCTCTTGCCAAAGAATCGTGCGTCCGCCAGCTCCTGAATTTTGCATCCCAAGCAAACGGGCCAGTTTCTGCAGTACAACCAACCCACGAAAGTAAGCTTCCATTTTATGGGACGGTGGCAGGTTCTCCGGTTGGAGGAATTCAGGGACTCTATGAAGTTTCCCATGTCATTGAGAAGCCGACTCCCACCATCGCCGAGCAAGAGCTTATCGTTCCGGGCTTACGATCAGGCAGCTATCTTTGCTTCTTTGGGATCCACGTTCTAACCGCACCAGTAATGGAATATCTTGATCAAGCATTCACCGAAAAAGAAGATCTTCCCCTTACACCTAGTCTTGCTGCTGCAGCTAAAAGTGAAAAATATCTAGCGTGCGAAATTGAGGGCCTTCGCTTCAATATCGAAGAATCATATGGACTCCTTCGAGCTCAACTCGGAATGGCCCTCTCAGGTGAAGGGCGCGACGAAGTAATGGGTTACATGATCGAACTAATTGCTGCTACCCGGAGTTAATCTTCTCATATTTTCCGATGTTAGTCTCACTCATCACCGCAGAGGACCCCGCGACACGCGATCGCTCATTAGCGGAAGCTTGTGTTTCCCTCGATGCTAAGGGTCTCTTGCAAGAATGCTCCGCACTAGATGCCTTCCGCCGCACATCAGAAAATCTCTATCATCGCGTTCGTGCCATCTTTTTTCTGCAAGCCATTCATCGGTTTCACCTCCCCGAAAAACTCCCCACTTCAGATACCGGATCCATCCCTTTCGATGGTTACGAGAACCTTCTTGGGCGCCACTTTGAGGAAGCCATAGAAGTCTTTCTTAGAGTCCAAGACCGGGAAGGCCCATCCGATGGCATTTGCTCCGCTCTCGCATCAGCTTATCATCAACTCGCCTTTCAAACTCTGGCCGATCAAGTCCGAAAATCAGTCCGGACGGTCCGCGGAAACCAGTGGATGTTTCGCATGGGACACCCAGCTGATCACCCACTCCGTATCCGTCATGAACTCCTCGAGCAGGACGAACATCGCTTTCCCATTCTCTGCGAACGCACTCCTGTTCGCATGGATTTGACCCACTCGGCTTGGTCGGACATTTTTTTCCTAGGCATGGACTTCCCCCAAGGAGCCCGTGTCGTCAACGTCTCAGTGGATCTCGCTGTTCATGGGCGCGACGCCGAGCCCAAACCTCCGGTCGAGGCTTACTTTCGTATTATCGATGAACCGGTCCTCAAGCTCACGTCTATTGACCTCAAGGCCACTGCCATCATCACCTCCCTAGCCGATGTCTTCGACTTTGCGAAAGACTACCTCGGACTTCTCAAAGCGGCCATCATTGCATCTGGCATCATCCCGCCAGGCATTGAAGGATCCGGGAAATCCCTCGCCGAGCTTCTCAATAGACTGGTAGGCCCCAATCGCGGAATTGAAATCATCTCCTCGGTTAATGACATCCCGAAAGGCTCCCGCTTGGCCGTTTCGACAAACCTCCTCGCCGCCCTCATCAGTGCCTGTATGCGTGCCACTGGACAAACCCAGTCACTCACCGGCGAACTCACCGAAAATGAAAGACGTCTTGTCCTTGCCCGTGCCATCCTAGGCGAATGGATCGGTGGCTCCGGCGGTGGTTGGCAAGACTCCGGCGGCGTCTGGCCAGGAATCAAACTGATTGAAGGGGAACTTGCCGGCGATACCGATCCAGAACAAGGAATTTCCCGGGGCCGCCTCATGCCCAAACACAAAGTATTTAATCACAAGGAAATCCCGAATTCCGCCCGGCAGGCCCTCACCGATTCCTTAATTCTCGTTCACGGGGGCATGGCTCAAAACGTCGGTCCCATCCTCGAGATGGTCACCGAAAAATATCTTCTCCGATCTTCCGAGGAATGGAGGGCACGCCAAGAGGCTCTCGACCTCCTCGATCAAATTGTAACGGCCCTCGCTAGCGGCAATATCCGAGAACTTGGACGTCTCACTACGGAGAACTTCCGGGGGCCACTCCAAACGATCATTCCTTGGGCCACCAATCACTTCACGGAAACTCTCATCGATCGTGTCTCCAAGAAATTTGGGGAAGACTTCTGGGGCTTTTGGATGCTTGGCGGCATGTCCGGCGGCGGTATGGGCTTCATTGTCGAACCATCACGTAAGCAGGAAGCCCTCAATATCATTCACGACATGATGATTCAAACCAAGCGGGAGCTCGAAAACGCCCTCCCCTTCGCCATGGATCCCGTCGTTTACGACTTCGCGATCAACCCCCATGGGACCTTTGGTCAGATCCATCGTGGAGACGACGCTCTCCTCCCGCCCCCCTACTATCACCTCGCTCTTGCCGATACGCTACGGACTCCTCCCGAGAAACTCTCACCGACAAGTCGCGCTGAACTCGATCAATTCGCCCGAGCCTGCCGGACAAATTCCACATTTTCTTCTTCTGTCGAGTCCCTCTTCGAAACACTCATTCCGCATGCCGACAACGAAGCGAACGGTGACAACTCACTTTCCAAGCTCCTTGCTGAAAACGGATTTGATCAGCGACAGCACGAAGGCATTCGCAAAGACCTCTTCGAAGGTAGAATCGGGCTTGCCCAAAACCGCTTACCTCCGACCACTCTTATCGAGGATGTCTCACCTACAGAAATCACTGATTTCACAAAATTAGATTCTAAGAAAGATCTTGTGGTTGGTGAACGATCGCTTGCTAACGGAGAGGTCGCCGTCATCACCCTTGCCGCTGGAGCTGGTTCCCGCTGGACCCAAGGCGCGGGAGTTTGCAAGGCGCTCCACCCCTTCGTTCGTCTTGGCGAACGCCATCGCACCTTTATCGAAACCCACCTGGGCAAGTCCCGCAAACGTGGCCACGAAGCAGGCTCGACCATCCCCCATGTTTTCACAACATCCTATCTGACCCACCATCCCACACGTCAGTTTCTGGATACCGTTCAGGATTACAACTATCCCGGCCCACTCCGCTTGTCCCAAGGTCGATCAGTGGGCCTTCGCATGATTCCAACTGTGAGTGACCTACGCTTTGCCTGGGAGGAAATGCCCCAACAGGTCCTCGATGAGCAGCAGCAAAAAATGCGTGACTCAGTCAGATCAGCCTTGCTCAAATGGGCCCAATCGACCGGAGAAGCGACTGATTACACCGACAACCTCCCGCTACAGTGCCTCCATCCTGTCGGTCACTTTTATGAGGTTCCCAACCTCCTTCTCAATGGGACTCTCGCCGATCTCTTAATCGACCGGCCACAACTCAAGACACTCATGTTGCACAACATCGACACTCTTGGAGCCGATGTTGACCCCGCCCTTCTTGGCCACCACTTGGCGAGTAAAACTGGACTCACTTTCGAAGTCATCACCCGCCGACTCGAAGACAGAGGCGGGGGCCTTGCTTCAATCGGGGGCCGCCCAAGACTCCTTGAAGGCCTCGCGATGCCGCGCGAGGAAGACGAGTTCATACTCTCTTATTACAACTCGATGACAACCTGGATTGACATCGACAAACTTCTTGGGCTCTTCGGCCTTACTCGAGACGATATACTTGCTCGTGACGAAAAGAAGATCCTCGCTGGCATCCGAAAAGTCGCCTCAACTCTTCCCACTTACGTTACGCTTAAAGAAGTGAAAAAGCGCTGGGGCCACGGCCAGGAAGACATTTTCCCCGTCACACAATTCGAAAAACTCTGGGGTGACCTTACCTCCCTCTCCGACATCGATTCGAAATTCATCGTTGTGCCAAGATCCCGTGGTCAGCAACTCAAAGACCCCGCCCAACTAGACTCCTGGCTCCGCGACGGCTCCGCCAATCACATCGAATCACTCTGCTTATGGTAGAAATTAATAATGTCTTTTCCCTTCTCTAATTGAATTTTGAGCGATGAAGAGACTTACACTTTTATCAGTCTTGCTCTCATCATTAACACTAGCTCGATATTACGAGTTTGATTTAGAGAAAGCTAGTGATCCATTTGCACAATAATCCTATGGGATCCCGCAAGACCACGAAGTAGAATTGGCGGACGTAAAAGTTCCTTGGGGACTCATCGGAGAAGCAGGCTGGGTGCAAATAGGATAAAAAAAGACGAAGGACTACGCATCATTTCACAAAACGAGAACCTCACTCCAAGAGAACCAGAGATTTCAATATGGAAGGGCCGTATTTTCGCACATCATCGCATCAGGGAATCATCCAACAATCAACTGACCTTAAAACTTGGACCAATGTCAGCGAGCAAGCCGAATCGATATCACTCTTGATGTCCCAGTTTAGCGGCCCCGTCTTCTTGCGCGAACTCTGCCCTAAAGCGCGAAGCTTTAAATCTCCACCGCTTCCGCGAGCATCTGACGATACTCGGCCTGTGAAACTTCGTATCCCCCGAAAGTCCTCAGATGATCGGTCATCCACTGGGTATCTAGTAAAATAACCCGCTCTTCGCGAAGCCATTCAACTAGGTTCACCAGAGCGATTTTACTCGCATCAGTCTTACGGCTAAACATGCTCTCACCAAAAAAAGCCCTTCCCAGTCGCACCCCGTATAGCCCGCCTTGTAAACCCGCTTCATCCCAGCACTCCACCGAATGGGCAAATCCTTGTTTGAAGAGCTCGCAATAGCTCTCCATGATTACCGGGTCAATCCAAGTCTCCTCTCGGTCACGACATCCCTCCATCACCTCCTGAAACGAAGTGTCAAATCGCACCTCAAAAGGTCGCTTTCTTATCGAACGTCTCAAACCGCGCGAAATATGAAATCGGTCATCAAGTGGAATAATTCCCCGCTCCTTCGGGTGAAACCAATAAATTTCACCATCTTCCGACATCGGAAAAACCCCCTCCATATAGGCACCTAAAAGAACTTCAGTCGGAATTTTCTCCACAGACGTATTTTCGCGATACAAAGCCCTCATTTCAATCTACAATTCTACCCATGAAAATTGATCTCGCTACCTTACCCGTCGAAGGCCAGCACTTTGAGGGCAAGCTTCCCCCCGAAATCTTTGACCTTCAAGAAAGTGACATTATAAGCGTCAGCTCAATAAAATACTCTCTTTTCACTCAGCGCTTTGACTCCGAGCTCCTTTTAACTGGTAGCCTCCAAGCCACATTCGAGCTCACCTGCATGCGTAGCCTTCATCCCTTCAAGCAAACCATCGCAATGCCATCCGTTGCTCTCAGTATTGAGCTTGGAAACGAGGGAGTCATCGACCCTGCCCCCCAAATCCGGGAGGAAATCCTTCTCGAACTCCCCACTAACCCGCGCTGTGAGAATGGTGACAGCCCAGAAAATTGTGAAATAGATCCGAAGTATTTAGCAGTAGACAAACCGACCGATGATGGAGTAGAACCCGCCCCCGCGCCGGAAAAGCCCAACCCATGGGGTGCTCTGGACGCATTCGACTCTCAAGATTAACCTTCTTATCCACCAGATTCATGGCCTCACCAAAACGTCGCACCTCCAAGCACAAACAGAAGCTCCGTCGTGGGGCCAACCGTTGGCGTAAGCCCCTTCTCAAGACCTGTCCTGAGTGTGGCACAAGCATTCCCGGGCATATTGCCTGCCCAGCTTGCGGAACCTACCGCGATCGCCAGGTGGTAACCGACATCGATCAAGTCTAGATCAAGTCATCCAAACAAAATTACAAAACTTTACAGAGCGCGGGGGCACCCTCCGCGCTTTTTTACAGTGATGAAGATTGCACTCGATGCCATGGGCGGCGACCACGCCCCAGGAGTCAACCTCAAAGGAGCGCGCGATATCCTCGCTGAAAACTCTGAGATCGAATCCATTTTCCTCACCGGTCCAGCCGACCAGCTAAAGAAGGCCGCCGCTGAGAGCGGCTTGACCGACCCGCGTGCCATCTTCATTGATGCCCCAGAAGTTGTTGGGATGGAAGAGTCTGGAGCCAAGGCTCTTAGGCAGAAGAAAAATTCGTCGATTGCCATCGCAGCTGATCTCGTAAAAAAAGACGAGGCTCAAGCCCTCGTCTCGGCAGGTAATACTGGAGCAGCCGTCGCCACTGCAACGGTGAAGCTCCGCCTTCTAAAAGGAGTGCAACGAGCCGGCATTGCCTCGCCCATGCCCAATGAATTTGGAGTCTGTAATCTTCTGGATGCCGGAGCCAATCCCGAAGCCAAACCAAGCCACCTTCTCGGCTATGCCATCATGGGTAGCGTTTACGCTCGCGAAGTTCTTAAGGTCGACGATCCCCAAGTGGGCATTATGTCCAACGGTGAAGAAGAAGAAAAAGGAACCGCCTTCACCAAAGAAACAATGATTCTCCTCAAGAATCTAGTCGAGCAAGGCAATGCCCCCTTTACCCTTTGTGGTAACGTTGAAGGCCACGATCTTTTCCAAACAAAACTCGACGTCTGCCTCTGCGACGGTTTCACCGGCAACATCGTTCTAAAAAGCTGCGAAGCCACCGCCAAGGCCATGTCCAAATGGATGAAAGAGGAGTTCAAAAAGAACCCTGTTCGCATCACCGGAGCGCTTCTCGGCAAAGGCGCCTTCCAGGCCGTCAAGGATCGCACCAATTACGAATCTTATGGTGGAAGCCCTCTCCTAGGCGTCAACGGCGTAGTCATCATCGCCCACGGTGGATCCTCAACTCTAGCCGTCAAAAACGCCCTCAAAATGGCGACCCAAGCGCTCAAACACGGGGTCAACCCCAAGATCGAAGAAGCCTTAGCGAAAGTGAGCCTTCCCAATTTGGGTCCCGAATAAAAATGACCTCAGATGCTTATCGCATTCACTGGAAAATTTTTGCGTCACCTGAAACGTAAGACTTATCCTACCAGCGTAGAAAAGTGATCACAGAAGCGAGGGCTAAATTACCCCATCACCCAAGATTTGTGATTTTCGCTCCTTTCGTGATTGGCCCCTTCCACAACTCCTCCATGATCCCCTCATGACGAATTTCGATACTCCAATCATCCGACGCGGAACGGGCTCTCTTAAATGGGACCGCCGTAGCGATCTCGATCCTTTCTGGGTCGCTGACATGGATTTCACCTCTCCACCTGAAGTCATCGAAACGATTCGCAGACGCCTCGACCACGGAGTCTTTGGTTATGCCATTCCTCAAACTTCCCTAGTCGAAACCCTCCAAGGCTATCTCCAAGAACGAATCGGCTACGCCTGCCCCGAAGAAGAAATCATCCACCTCGGCGGCCTCGTTCCTGCCCTCTCACTCGCCGCCCGAGCTTTCGGGAAAACCGGAGAGAAAGTCCTGACCTGCACTCCCATCTACCCTCCCTTCCTCGGCATCCATCATGATGCCTCTATGGAACTCCTCAGCGTCGATCATATTAAAGTTAACGGACAATGGACCTTTGATTGGCAAGCTCTCGAGGACAAAGTCACTTCCGATACCAAAATCTTTCTTCTCAGTAATCCCCAGAACCCAATGGGCCGGGTTTTCAAGGAGGAAGAGATTACTCAACTCGCCAGCTTCTGTGAGAAGCATGACCTGATCCTGTTATCCGACGAAATCCACTGCGACCTCATTCTTGACGAAAAAAGAACTCCTCATTTCTCTGCTCTTAATCTGCCAGAAACACTACGCGATCGAACCATCACCCTCTTAGCTCCGAGTAAAACCTATAATATTGCTGGCCTCGGCTACGCCTTTGCAATCATTCCAAATGACTCCATTCGTCGCCGCTTCACCGCAGTTCGCGGCCACACTCTTCCCGAAATCAATTGTATCGCTTATTATGCGGCTGAAGCAGCCTACAAATACGGCGAGGCCTGGCGACAAGACCTTCTCGCTTACCTTCGTGAAAATCGAGACCTTCTCACTTCGACCATTCGTCTGAAACTCCCAGATGCTAAGGTTCCTGATATCGAAGCAACCTATTTGGCTTGGATTGACTGTAAGTCTCTCCAAATAGAGAACCCGGTCCAAGCAGCAGAAGACGCCGGACTCTTTCTTTCCGACGGCAAGTTCTTTGGTGGAGACCGCTGCGTTCGCATAAACTTTGGCACGCAATTTAAACGGCTCGAATTAGCTCTTAGCACGTTCTGCGATGCCATGGGACATTAGGTAGCCCCTCGCACACAAATCTTGAGACTCTTTTGACCTCATCGACCATCTCATTTAAACGGCCAAGATCCTACCAGTCACCAAACATCTCCGCTAAAATCGATTGAAATACGTCAATCACTCCTTCTCACTGAACTTGTCGCCTCCAGCCTTGAAGCCACCTCAATTCAACGACATACTCAAGCCATGAAGCCTTGGGCGCTTTCACTTTTACTCATTCTAGGACTGCCCCTTTTTGGAAGTCAGCATGTAATTCTTTGTGGCGGACCAGCCTCACGAAAGTGGGAAAATCTTCGCATCGAACAGGATCGCCATGATAGCTGGTGGGCAAATTTCATTCGAGCCTCGACAATGCGGATGGATGAAATACGAAAATCCTATGGCTCCGATTCTAAGATCACTTGGATCGTCTACAAAAACGGTTACCTGACCCGAGGACGTGACGACGAAAAGCCGTATAGCTCATGGATCGTAGAACAGGCCGTTAAAAGAAGAGCTGAACTTGTTTGGATCAATACTGGTGATCAGGCGATTTCGACAATTAACCTCCAGCGAGATATCGTCACTTTCGATTTTTTCGGCCACTCCAACCGCCACTGTTTCATGCTCGACTACGGGAGTGATGTAATGGCAGTCAGCCAGGCCTGGATTCACGAAAGGGACCTTGAGAAGATCAGCCGCCGCGTCTTCACGAAGAATGCCTTTTGCCAAAGCTGGGGTTGCCATACAGGTGAAAGCATGTCTGCAGTCTGGAAAAGCAGCATGGGTTTCCCTCTTGTTGGCGCCAAGGGAAAAACAGACTATGCCGCGCTCTCCCTCGGTAAAATGCCCACCGTTTCTGGCGAGTGGATTCGGTAACTCCTCACCATCAATTTTATGACCTTTGAAGAACTCAACACCCTCTATCAGCTCCCGCTTTTCGACCTGATCCAGCGTTCCCGCCAGACCCACGAGGAAAACTGGCCGGCCGCCGAAGTCCAGCTCTGCACACTCCTCTCCATCAAGACCGGGGGCTGTTCCGAAGATTGCTCCTACTGCGCTCAGTCCGCCCGCTACAAAAGCGGAGTCGATGCCGAACGCCTCATGGAGAAGTGCGATATCATAAAGCGAGCCGAGGCAGCTCGCGAAAGCGGCTCGACCCGTTTCTGCATGGGAGCTGCCTGGCGCGGTGTTCGTGAAGGGACCCAGCGATTTGAACAAGTTCTCGACATCATTCGTGATGTTTCCGAACTCGGAATGGAAGTCTGTGTGACTCTGGGCGAGCTAGGACCTTCCGAAGCAGAAAAGCTCAAGGATGCCGGAGTAACTGCCTACAACCACAACATTGACACCTCTCCAGAGCACTATCCCAACATTGTCACCACGCACACTTTCCAAGATCGCCTCAACACAATTCGTCACGCACAGGATGCGGGAATGTCTATTTGCTGTGGTGGTATTCTTGGACTTGGCGAGACCACTAAAGACCGCCTCAAGATGCTAGAAGTCATCTCCGGCTTCAACCCACAACCCGAGTCCGTTCCAATTAACTCTCTCATGCCTATGCCCGGCACTCCACTGGCCGAGAAACAAGGAGTCGACGTCTTCGAACTCGTTCGCATCATAGCCTTAGCCAGACTTTCGGTGCCCAAGGCAAAAGTCCGTCTTTCAGCTGGTCGAACCCAACTGTCTGAAGAAGCACAAGCTCTTTGCTTCTTTGCCGGAGCCAACTCTATTTTCTATGGGGACAAGCTCCTCACCGCCAAGAATCCCGCAATTGAAAAGGACCTCGCACTCATAAACCGCCTTGGCATGAAGCCCCAAGAACCAAACCGGAACCTTGAGGCGCCTGATTCTGATGAATCACGTCCTGCCGAGCCACAACTCCTTTGATCTTCATCATCCCGCATGAATTGGCCAGACAAACGTTGCTGTATCAAAGTTTCTCTCGATCGACAACAAGTCACTCTATTCAAAGAAGGGAAAATGATTTTTGAAGCCTTCGCTTCAACTGCTACTAATGGCGAGGGATTTGAAGAGGGGTCTTACCAAACACCCACCGGAAAATTTGTAATTCGAGAACGCATCGGCGAAGGAGCTCCGCTCTACACCTCATTCAAAGGACGCCTCCCGCGAAAAATCTGGCAGGGAGAGAAATCAGACGACGCTATCCTCACCCGAATCCTCTGGCTCCACGGGCTTGACCCCGAAAACGGCAATACCTACCTCCGCTACATCTACTTCCACGGAACCCATGCCGAAGACCTAATCGGGAAGCCCGCATCTCATGGTTGTATTCGGCTGGCAAACAAAGAGATGCTGGAACTCTTCGAACTCACTCCGATAGGCACAGTTGTTCAAATCTCCTAACCCATCATGAAAAAAATTATCGCCTTTGACTGCGACTCAACCCTGTCATCCATCGAAGGGGTCGATGAGTTAGCCCGCATCGCCGGAGATCAAATCTTTCAGGAAGTAGAGAGCCTAACAAACCTTGCGATGGATGGCAAAATACCTGTCGAGGAAGTTTTCACTCGACGTCTTGATCTCATCCGGCCGACCTATGCTCAGTGTAAAGAAGTTGGCGCGATGTATCTGAATACAATCGAGCCAACCGCAAAAGAGACTATTAAAAAACTGCAAGAACAAGAATGGGAGTGTATCATTATCTCTGGTGGATTTGAACCTTGTATTGCTCCCCTTGCTCAAGAACTTGGCATCGCAAGAGTTGAGGCGGTGCCCTTACATTTTGATGCCGAAGGACAATATCTTGGATTTGACGAAAAATACCCCACAACGAGATCCGGAGGAAAACCTGAAATCATTAGATCAATCCGGGCAAAATTTGGGCGAAGCAGATTCGTTATGGTTGGGGATGGAGCAAGTGACTTAGAAACGGATTCTGAAGTTGATACTTTCATCGGATTCTTCCGGTATGCGCAGAGGGAATCGGTTGCGCAAAATTGTAGTACTCACGCTTTTTCAATATCCGAAATCATGGAAACCCATTTAAATTTCTGAAATGCTATGATCACCACCTAGATGGAACCCTTTGTCCCGGCTAGTCTATCTAAAGATTTGAAAACTACGACTGCCCGGAAACTTTAGGATCCACCAGAACCAACGCACTTGCCCTGGTTACCTAACCCCTAAGACCAAGGCGGATAAGCTCGGCGCTATCGGCTCCAGGCTGTTCCTTTAAAACGCGATCAACCGCTCTTCGAGCCTCCGCTTGTTTAAAGCCAAGTGCCATCAATCCCATTTCCGCATCTCGAGCCGAATCCGTCCGGTTCGGATCTGAATCCCAAGTTTCGACAACCCCAACCTTATCCTTCAATTCCAAAATAATTCTCTCCGCGGTCTTTTTGCCAATTCCTTTTACCCCGGATATTCCCGCGGCATCTCCTTGAATCACCGCCTGCTTGAAGCCTTCAACTGGCAATCCCCCCAAAACCGCCAAGGCTGTCGCCGGCCCAATTCCGCTTACACGGTCGATCAGGAGCATAAAGACATCTTTTTCCTCATCCCGCGCAAAACCATATAAAGTCAGGGAATTTTCACGGACATGCTGGTATATCCGCAGATCGATCAAGTCCCCCTCGAGTGGGTTCATCTGATCATAAGTTGAGAGAGGTAATTGCACAAGATACCCTACTCCACCAGCTCCCACCACTACTCTTCCAGGAAGAGCTTCCCAAACTTCACCTTTCAGACGTGCGATCACCTCGCGAAAGCTAGCCAAAACTGACCATATCACAAAGGACAATCACTTTACTTTTGGTCCGTAAAACACACTTCATTAAGAAAACCTAACTTAATTGTTTACTAAATATTTAGATTTCACATCATTCGGGGCTTTTTTGGTCGCTATTTCCGTAAATTTCTGCTACTCTCACAACGTTATGGCAACTACTAAACGGACGCGTTTCTCCCGTCGACTTCCCGATCATGTCACCGATGAACTGGTGAATGTTCTGGGTTCAGATCCGAAGCTTTTCGGATTCAACGAACTTTTCGAGGATGTCTATGAGCGGTTGAAAGAGCGTAATGCAGTAAGCGGTGGAGAAGAAATGCTTCGTCTTCGCGCTTATGAAAAACTGCAAAATCTGGTTACTCGTGGCCTTGCCGAGAAAGACGGCAAGGAGTATCGCGGACTCGAGCGCATTCAGGAAGCGCACAGCGACAATCTTGCTCAGCAAGAGGGTTAATTCACTGAACAAGGGGAATTTCGCAAAAATTGATGCTGGCTTTACCAGCTCCGAATCCTTTAATTAACCGCGTCGGTAACGGCGCGGTTAATTGTTTTTCTAGGAAAAGCAATTACCTGGGCTTAAATTTAGCCCAATCCCACTCTTAAATAATGTTGAACGATTACCTTCCCGTTATTCTTCAGGCCCTCGCAGCGATTGGATTCGCAGGCGCGGCTCTTGGCCTTAGTGTTCTCCTTGGTAAGAGGGGCAGCTACAACAAAACCAAAGAAACTCCCTACGAATGCGGGATGCTTCCAATCGGAGAAGGAGCCCCTCGTTTTAGCGTAAAGTTCTACCTCGTCGCGATGCTTTTCGTTATCTTCGATATTGAGGTCGTCTTCATGTATCCTTGGGCAGTCAGCTTTTCCGACCTAGTCCAAGAGAATGTCATGGTTCTCTGGAGTATGGCCAGCTTCGCTGGAATTTTGACGATTGCCTACGTTTACGCACTCAAGAAAGGCGCGTTGAACTGGAAGGGCTAAAACCGCTCAGCATCCGTCTTATTTTTCAGAGACGAGCTCTATACAATCAGAAGGTTTCACATTAGAACATAAGTATGTTCGCCGGAACCTTTACCGCACTCATCACCCCTTTTCGCGATGGCTCCCTCGATCACGAGGCGTTTAAATCCCTTATCGATCGTCAAGTCGTAGCGGGAATCACTGGAATCGTTCCCGTAGGTACTACCGGTGAATCACCCACCCTTGATTCAAACGAGCACCTTGAGGTGATTAGCGCAGCAGTCGAATATGCCGACAAGCGTCTTCTAGTCGTCGCAGGGAGCGGCGCAAATTCTACCAACGAAGCTATCCATCTCACTCAAGCTTCCGAAAAAGCCGGGGCGGACGCCTCACTTCAAGTTTGCCCCTATTACAACAAGCCATCTCAAGAAGGCCTCTATCAGCACTATAAGACAATCGCTGCAAATACCGGACTCCCGATTATGCTTTACTCGATTCCCGGACGTTCTGTGATCGAGATTAGTATCGAGACCATTGCCCGCCTTGCTAACGACTGCGAGAACATCTTGGCCAATAAGGAAGCAGGTGGCTCGGTTGATCGAATCAATCAACTGGTGCAAGCTGTCCCCGAAGATTTCCAGATTCTTTCCGGAGACGACCCCCTTACCCTCCCTTTCATGTCATGCGGAGCGGTCGGCCTCGTTAGCGTCGCATCCAATCTAATACCCGAAGTGATGACAAGTCTCGTCAATCGCTGCCTCGAAGGAGAATTTGCGGAGGCTCTGGAAATACAAAGGCGCTACTACCCGCTTCTTTCAGGCCTCATGGCACTCGACACGAATCCGGTTCCAATCAAATCAGCGGTTGCCTTGCAAGGTCACTGCACAGATGAGATCAGACTTCCCCTCGTCAACCTTACCGACAAAAAGATTGAGAAACTTCGAAGCCTCCTCAAAACTTACACCCTTCTCTAACTCTGATCGCGGGTGCCTTACTTTTGATCCCAATCCATGAAAGTTTCACGCCTTGCCGATGGGTCTCCCGAGATCTTTCATACCTTACAGGGCGAAGGAGCTTCCCTAGGCTCACCTGCTGTCTTTCTCCGGCTCTCGCTTTGTAATCTCCACTGCCATTGGTGTGACACACCCTACACCTGGAACTGGGAGCAAACTCCCTGGAGACATCAGGATGACGTTAAATTCTCAAAAACGGAAGAAATTGTCGAAATAAGTCCGGCCGAAATCGCGCCCCTCATTTTGAGTTATAACTGTAACCGCCTCGTCCTTACCGGAGGTGAGCCCTTGCTGCAACAAGACGAATTGGTAAAACTAGCCGAATTGTTACCTGAAATAACATTCATCGAAATAGAAACAAACGGCACCAAACTTCTGAGTGAAGATTTTATTGATATCCCAACCCAATTTAATGTTTCACCCAAACTCTCTAACTCGGGAATCGACGAGAAGCTTCGCTTAAATTTTAAGGCGCTCGAACTTTTTGCTTCACTAGAAAAGGCATTCTTCAAGTTTGTCGTCTGTAACCAATCCGACCTCGACGAAATCAAGGCCCTGCATTCGAAGCTAAATATTTCTCCCGATCGGATCCACCTGATGCCCGAAGGCCGAGATGCTGAAACCCTTCAGCAACGTTCGCTCTGGCTTGCCGATATTTGCCGAGATAAAGGCTATCATTTCAGCCCACGACTTCATGTTCTCCTTTGGGGAAATAAGCGGGCAAAATAATAAAATTAGAGGGTTAGACCACGAGTATCGGTGGCCCCGATCCCTCAATCACTCTTCGTGTGAGTTTTAGACTACGGAACCTTTCCATTTCCTAAAAAACTACATGTTTACCCGATGGGATTCAAATCAGCTTAGCGCAGACGACAGAGGTGAATCCCCTTCAACGCCGCGCCTTTTGGCGATCCCGCACTTTTTCGCGCTGAATAAAAAGAGGAATAAGCTTCTGCTCAACGTAATCGAAACCAGCTTGGAGGCCTTTCTCTTGATACTCGCGACCGATTTCTGCTTCCACAGCTGTCGGATTACCTTTCACTCGCAAAAAATCATTTGAGGTTGCCCTTATAAACGCCTCTCCATCGATCCTCCCCTTCTCTCGAAGAAGCCACTCTCTCATGTAGAGAGCTAAAATTGCATCACCAATCCAAGCCTCCTCACGCTCCTGATCAATCTCCTCAGTTGTTCGTTTCATTTGACTCAATTTTCTGTTGAGGTGTTTTTTTCTCCGCTGCCTTCATTTCCTGCCTTAGTCGGTCCTCGGATTTACGATCTCAATAGCCGCTATCCAATTCTATAAAAACACTAGAGTAAGGAAGAGCCGTTTTAGATTTTAGAACCAAGATTGCATATTTCGAAGCATCGCTATGAGCAAGTAAAGTCAGTGATCGGTTATCCATTTGCCTAACTTGGTGCCCATGCAGCGCTTCGTTGTGTTGCTCCCTTAAATAATCGATACCAGGACCCCTGTCATTACTAACAAAAGAAAGTTCAAGAGCGGTATTAAACGAAGGGGCCACGGTCTCCGATTTTTCG
>Ga0213863_10000460_pt1 | contig 31228 bp, 25 predicted proteins | sample PICome_8_FD_160128 | JGI IMG/M metagenome (GOLD analysis project Ga0213863, IMG submission 160128) | Coastal seawater microbial communities near Pivers Island, North Carolina, United States - PICO497 | ecosystem: Environmental > Aquatic > Marine > Coastal | place: USA: North Carolina... | reverse complement strand
TTAAATTTCCCTGACCCCGAAAAATGTAAGCAATGCTATCCCCTTGCCACTGCAGTCCCGACTGAAAAAAATATGATTCGCTATGGCAGTTCTAAATTTTGGAACAAACAGGCAGAAGAAAAGCTGGGTACTCCCCAAGCATTACTCTGGTGTTCAGATCCTGAAAAAGGAGCAAGAGGAGCCGGATTCGTTGGTGGGCATTATCATCGAAACTGGGCACTCGATAACTATCGGAAACTCATTCTTAATACCATTGCCTGGGTTGCCCGTATGGATGTGCCACAAGGTGGAGTTCCCTCACAAAAAGTTACCAAGGACATGCTCAATCAAAATTTAAACCGTCCAGACTTTCCGGAGGAAATTGAATTGCCTACTCCCGATTTGTTAACGCAGGAACCAGGTAAAAAACCGATTCTTGGACCGGATGGAAGAATGCCCCCACGGGCTCCCATAAAACCTAAGAAAAAATAACTCCCTGCTCCACTTCCGAATGAAACATTTTATCCCATTCCTTTTGCTTACTGGTTTGAGTCTAGGTATTGCTTTTTCAGCACCTCCTAAAAAGTCAGCCATGGCATGGCCCCCATCAAGTAAATCAAATCATGTTAGCGTTGATAAATTTACTGTGGACCCAACATTAAAGGTAACCATGTGGGCAAAAAGCCCAATGTTGTATAATCCAACTAATATGGACATCGACCCATACGGTAGAATTTGGATAACCGAGGGGGTAAACTATCGGGAAAAACTAGGCATTCGCCGAAACGCGGGTGACCGGATAATAGTACTGATAGATTCTAACAACGACGGCATAGCCGACCAGACCAAAGTCTTTCTTCAAGACCCATATTTGGAGTCGCCTCTGGGTATTTCTGTTTTTGATAACCAAATAGTTATTTCTCAACCGCCTGACATTGTCGTTTATACCGATATCAATCGGGATCTGAAGTTTGACCCAAAGGTCGACAAAAAAGAAGTTCTACTCACCGGTTTTAACGGACGCCAACATGATCATTCTCTCCATTCAGTAACCTCAGGACCAGATGGAAAATGGTATTTTAACAGCGGGAATTGTGGAGCGATATTTACCGATAATTCAGGCAAGACCTTTCGAATGAACACCAACTATCGGGGCGGAGCCAGCGAGAAATATTTTTATACCCCAACTCATGAACTCAAAGGTGCAAAGAGTGATGATGGATATGTGTGGACTTCCGGTTTCAGTGTTCGCATGAACCCAAATGGCACCCAGGCGGAAATTATTGGACATGGCTATCGAAACAGCTACGAACAGGTGGTCAATTCTTTGGGTGATATGTACCAAAGCGATAACGATGATTATTCAAGTTGTCGAAATTCTTATGTTTTAGAATTCGGGTCTGCCGGTTATTATTCTCTGGACGGACAACACAAGTGGCAGGCTGACAAACGACCTGGCCAAGCAATTCCGCGTGCTCATTGGCGACAGGACGACCCCGGAACATTTGATGCCGGTGATGTGTATGGATCTGGTGGACCAACTGGAGTAACTTTTTATGAAAATGGATCTTTGGGAGATAAATGGATCGGTACCTACCTCTCTGGTGAAGCTTCCCGGAACACAGTTTTTGGGTACAAACCCAAACCTCAAGGTGCAACTTATTCAATGAATCGCTTCAACTTTGTAAGTACCCGCTCCACTTCACCTTCCGTTAGTGATGAGGATCGGGATGAACGGGTTCACTTTAGACCATCCGATGTAGCGATTGGACCAGACGGTGCGGTCTATGTTGCGGATTGGTACGACCCGGGATCTGGTGGACACGCCACCCGGGATGAATCTTCTTCAGGAGCCATCTACCGAATTGCCCCTAAGAACTTTGCTCCCTCAATTCCTGAATTGAACTTGGACTCCATAGATGGTCAAATCAAAGCCTTACTCAGCCCCACCCCCAATGTTAGGCACCTGGGTTTTCTCGCTTTGCAAAAACAGGGAGCGAAAGCATACAAGAAAGTATCCGTTCTGCTTAATCATAAAAATCCCTATATTGCGGCACGAGCCATCTGGTTACTTCCCTACCTGGGTAATAAAGGATTAAAAGAAGTCCATAAGCTTTTGGATTCAAAAAAATCTGTGCATCGACTCGTGGCTTACAGAAGTCTTCGTAGGTCAGAGCAAAAGCTTTTTCCTTATGCTGAAAAAATGGCCAAGGACTCATCTGTTGGAGTCCGTCGGGATGTGGCACTCTCCATGAGAGCATTCTCTGCAGAACAGGCAAACCCAGTCTTGCTGGAAATAGCTAAAAGGTATGACGGTCAGGATAAAAATTATGTCGAATCCATTGGATTGGGTGCTGGCGGAAAAGAAAGTGCCCTCTGGATTTACCTGCGAGATAATCTTGGTTTTCAAAACTCCACAAAATGGGATCTAGCTTTTGCCCGAATCACTTGGCGTCTTGGCACAAAAGAAGCACTGACAGACTTAACATCCAGAGTTCAGAATCAGAAACTTGCGATGGAAGAGAGGCTTTTTGCGATTGAATCGATCGCTTTCATCAATCACCCCTTGGCTCCCGATGCTCTATTTACTCTGGGTAAAAGTGAAAAAGATACCAGAATTAAAAATGCGATTACTCAATGGATTTTAAAACGAAGTATTACCGCGTGGAACCAATATGACTTGAATAAAAGACTAAAAAGTTCCGGAATTTACGACCCGGACAATATTCAACTTGTTCCCATGAACACTTCAGAGCCCACTCAAAAATCAAGTCTTAAGGTGGATAATATCGCAAAGCTCAGGGGAGATCCAATCAAAGGAAAGACCAGTATCATGCGATGCACGATGTGCCACGAAGTGAACGGTATTGGAGCAAATTATGGACCACGTCTTGAAGGGTGGGCCGCCAAGCAATCCACCTTCGCAATCATCCATGCGATTGTTAATCCTTCTCAGGGAATTGCCCACGGATTTCAAGGGACAGAATACATACTTAAGGATGGAACTACCCTTCATGGAATAACTGAGTCTCGGGGTGATCCCGCTATTGTTCTTTCTCAAGGCGGGCTTACTCAAATGGTTCCCCAGTCGAAGGTTAAAAGCTCTAAACGAATGAAACGATCTCTGATGCTCTCTGCCGAACAACTAGCTCTTTCGGCCCAAGATGTGGCTGATATTGTTGCTTTTATGAAAGGCTGGGAATAGCAATCTAAAATTTCTCGGCAAAAGTTTATTCTGATGGAGTGTTTTAATTAGAATGACCCCCCAAGAAAAAGAGAAGCGTGATAACACCATTTGCTTAGACTATATTTATAAACCTCCTCTGGTCGGAATTACCATGAAAATAATTACCTGCTAACTATTCAATATATATGATGAAAAATAAATTTACTTTAAGTTGCTGCTTTCTTCTTTTCTCTCTCATCTGTTCCGGAGAACGGGTATCCTTATGGCCGGAAGGTAACATTCCAAATTTCCAGTCCCAGCAAATTGCTGCCACCACCAAAGAGGTAAAACAAGCAGGTTTTAATCGGGAGGAGCATACTATGCCCTACATCGAATGGTTTGATGCTCCAACTGAGAAAAATGGTGCCTGTATGTTGCTCATTTCAGGTGGCGGTTACAAGAACTGCTGTGATTGGTGGTGGATTGAGCAGGTGGCCAAAAAGTTTACCAATCTAGGCTATGTATGTGTCAGCCTTACCTACCGCACACCAAGGCCTCAAGGATTACCTATTTATCAAAGTGGCTGGCAGGACGGACAACGGGCAGTCCGCCTTGTCCGTCAGTCTGCCAAGAAGCGTGGGTTTGACCCCGAAAAAATAGGTATCCTCGGATTCTCTGCTGGTGGACACCTCACCGTGTTGCTCGGTACAAGTGCCCTCACCCCGGCGTACGATCCGGTGGATGCAGTCGATGAGATTCCCTGTCATGTAAACCTAGCAGTGCCCATCTATGTGGCTTATGCCCAAACTGACGGTCTCGCCGGACCAAACACCCGGAGTGGTGATGCGATCGATGCAAAACTTTCTGATGTATTTAAGTTTGATGACAAGACTTGCCCCATGGCTCTCTTTCATGGGGGAACGGATCCTTATTCCCCTCTTGGCTCGACCCAGATTTATCGTCAGCTTCGGAGAATGAAAATACCGGCCGAGGTCCATCTCTTTGCCGACCGTGGACACGGCTTTATGGGCGATCCGAATAAAGGAGAAGCAGGTACCGCCTACGATCATTGGCTCGATCGTATTACAGAATTTATGCGACAGATGAATTTTGACGGGCGCCTCGGTAAGGAGGTCGATTTGATGTCACGCTATGCAAAGGACGATTCGCGGGGTAAATACCGGAAGGAGTCCATTTGGCCAAATGGGAGAATGCCCAATGTACAGTCCAAGCAATGCCAGCCCTATCTCGAATGGCATTTCCCAAAGGAACGAACAACCAAGGCTATACAGATTATTTATTCAGGCGGAGGCTACGGTGGAAATAACCCAGATAGTTTCGAAGTCGCACCCGCCCGGCGTTACCTCAATGAAAAAGGGATGACAGTGGTGACAATGAAATACCGCACTCCGCGTCCGCAGGGTGGTTTAGCCAAGCACACCACCGCGTGGCAAGACTTACAACGGGCCATCCGTATGGTTCGTAATCAGGCGAAGAAAGAGAATCTCGACCTCGATCGGATTGGTATTATGGGATCATCAGCCGGTGGACACTTAACCCTTATGGGGGCGACTAGCTCAACACAGAAAGTATCCTGGGCAATCGATGATCTCCATAAAATCTCCTGCAAAGTGCAATGGGCTGTGGCGATCTACCCAGCCTATGCTCTTACAGACGGGGTCAATGGAACCAACTCCCAAGGTGGCAACCCGGACGATGCCCGGATCGTTCCCGAATTTGCATTCGATCTGGATACCTGCCCCATGCTGTTTATTCACGGAGATGCCGATGGGTATTCTCCAATGAATTCAGTAAAATGCTGGGAACAGCTTAGGCGAATGGGAATACAATCGGACCTGCACACACTGGCCAAAAGAGGTCACTGCTTCCAACGCAAAGCAGCTCCTGGAACCGGTAGTTTCACTTGGATGAATCGAATCTGGGAATTTATGAATCATAAAGGTTTTAATAAATAGAATTTATTATGAAACTATGAAATTCTTTGATTTAAGTTCATTTGATTTATTACTCACACAACAAATGAAATCGAAAAAATTGATGCTTGATGGTTGAAAAAATTTTAATCCATTGCACCATTCTTATCATTTTTAATTAACTACTATATGAAATTATATAAAATTCTATTTTCTTTTTTTATAATCGGGAATATTCATGCAGCAAAGCTGGAAAAAATGCATGATCTCTTCGAGAAAGATGACTTTTCGCAATGGACAAATGTTAAAGGAAAGCCAGTGGGGAAAGGTTGGGAAATAAATAATGGCGTGATTCACCGAAAAAGTATGAGTGGGGACATCATAACCAAAGAAAAATTTAAAGACTTTGAATTAACTTTCGAATGGAAGATTTCGGAAGCAGGTAATAGCGGAATCAAGTACCGAACCCGGGGTCGATTAGGTCTGGAATACCAGATTCTTGATGACCAAAAACATCGGGATAATAAAAACCCAACTCATCGGGCAGGTTCGCTTTATGAACTGGTGGCAGCTCCGGATTCAAAACCTTTAAGACCAGTAAGTTCGTGGAATAAAGGCCGGATTGTTGCCGACGGTAAACGAATTCAGCACTGGTTAAATGGTGAGAAAGTGGTGGAGGTCACTTGGGGTACAGATAACTGGAAAGAAAAATTTCAAAAAAGCAAGTACCGCAATAATGATGGGTTCGGCAGTTGGGAAGGATCGATTCTCTTACAGGACCATAATGATCCGGTTTGGTACCGAGAGCTTAGGGTTAAACATTTATAAAATAATTCTACCAGAGCCCCCTACTCTTGGGAGAAAAATTCAACCTTGGTAAATTTGCGGGTAGAACCCACTCGAAAAGTAAGTTTTCCATCTTTTACCCGTAAACCTTTCTTCTCCTGTACCGATATATTTTCATCCATCCCGGTATTTCGGCTGATATCCTTGGTCACGGCTCGAGCCGAGTACTGCTCACCTTCCTTGAATCCCTCCCCTCGAAAATCAATCTTAGAAAACGCATTATTGTAATCTTTACCATTTTGAATGGTGGAAGGGATTGAAACTTCTAAATATCCGTTTCCGGACGCACCACTGGCATATACCAAAACCGTAAAAGACTCCTGGGTTCGATTGTAGGAAGAGACCTTATACTGTTCGTTCCCGGTCAGCCCACGCCCGCTCGCAGTTATATTATTTCCTCTTTCCCCGGCGATTGCATGACGGATTACTTCATCCGAGCCACCTGCGATCTGAGAATACCAACGCCATGCATAATAATGCAAATGATTGGGGTCAACCGGATTGAGATAATTCTTTTCGGTAAACCTGTTCCAATTCTCAGAAACCTCATAGACTTTGCACCTTTCTTCAGGTCCATGAAGGCCCACTTTTCGGGTTACGATATCAGGCCCGCCATCATCGGATGGAATCACCCATTCCGGTCGCTGCTGCTTGATTCTACCGCTGTAATCCACCCGCTTGACCAAGCCCATGGACCATTGGCTCGAATTGTCACACCAAGGCAGGTTCACCGTATTTAATCCACGCTCCAAAACCTTACCATAGATTGTGACCGTTTTATCAAAGGCATCGCGCTCATCTTTTTTTCCATCCCCGTTGACATCATGATTGTTTCCGGAATTATCCCATACAATCCACGACTCCGAGGATAAAACTTTCTTGGATGGATAATCCGCCCGATCCAATTTTTTCCTGGCAAGGTCATATTGGGTCCAGCAATTTGGAATTAAAGCCCCATCCATCATTCCATACCCATTGGCATGATCCGAGATATTTAAATTAAGGGCATCGATTTGCTTCATTAGTTCTTTATCCGCAATCAATTGGTTGTAGTAATCGTCCACCGCTATGGCACCTACCCCCTGTAAACCCTCTCGGGCTCCGCATGGTTGGCAGGGCGATGTGCCTGAGGTTGAAACCAGTACATCCACTTTCGGGTTTTCATTGTAAACCTCCCGGACTGCCTTGGCCCCGTTGGTGAAAATCTCTTTTTTTATGAAGTCCATATTGGCACCATTCATCATTCCTTGAAGATTGACTTCATGATAAAGTTGGTAGGCTCCAACCCTGCCTTTGAAGTGCTTTGCCATTCGGGTGACAAACTTAGGGTACTCTCCCACTCTTGGCTTCCAGCCTCCTGCTTTTCCACTTTCGGATGCCCAACTTGGACAATGCCACAGTACCAGTTCAGATTGGATTCCGCGCTCCACGCAAAGGTTTACCGCATGATCGATTGCCTTTAAATAACCAGACATATTAGTTGAGTAATCGGTATTCTTTGGGTTGGGTTCCGCGGCATTCCAACTTACCCAAAATTGAGCATAACTACTGTGCTCTTTCAGGACCGGACGGTTGGCGTCATATTCCTCGCATTTTGGAAAGCCGAAGGGTTGCCACCGAACCCCCACATGCATGTGATCCGTGGTCCAACTATAATTGGAAACACTTGATTCCTGTGAGAATAAGCTTGGAAGCAAGTATGGAAGAAATATTCCTGAAAACAGAAATAAAAGGGCGTTGGAGGAAGGCATGGTTTTGCCAAAATTAAACCGGGAGATTTTCATGGATAAGAGTTTGATTGCATGGACTCATGGACAGTTGAATGAATCCAAAAGAAAATCAACCTATCGGAAAAAAATATTTAGTGAAGTCGGAAAGTCTTTATTTCTCGATCGTTTTCAATCCAAGTCCCTTTTCCGGACCCGAATAAAAATCAGAGTACCTTTTTACTTAAAGTGGAGGAATTCGTTAGGATTTGCAAAAGCCAGCCCTCGATCAATTCAATCGGCAATCCAATTACATTGGTTTTGGAACCGGAAAATTTCTCAATAATCAAATCCGCCCGGGTTTGTAATCCATAGGCACCCGCTTTATCCAGTGGATCGACCTCCAAAAAGTAACCATCGATTATTTTTTCATCGATATCCTTAAACTGGACTTCACTACTTTCTACTTTTGTCTCCAGAAAACCTTCCGCTTTTTGGGTCAAACAAACCCCGGTACTGACCCGATGCGTTTTACCTGACAAGCTCATCAACATCTCTTTGGCCTCGTTTAAATCGCTCGGTTTTCCAAAAACTTTTTCGTTTAAAGCAACGATGGTATCCGCCCCCAGCACCCATCGATCTGGATAACGACAAGAAACTTCTAAGGCTTTCATTTTTGCATTTTCCAACACTAAATCAAGGGGCCCCGAGGGGTGAACCTGTATTTCTTCCACTTGGGGAAGCACCACCTCATGTTTGATTCCAACTTCGGTTAGTATCTGGGTTCGACGGGGCGAGCCAGATGCTAAAATTAAATTTTCTTCTCCCTTCGAGTTCGCTTTTTTTCTGGGATTTTGCATACTGAATATCTCTTTATGAAGTTTTTTTATTTGAAAGCAATCACATGAGGATTGGGGTGGCACAACTGAACTCCACGGTGGGAGATCTTCCGGGCAACCTTGCCCTCGCCTTGGATGCTTACGAACAGCTTGTCGGGCAAGGTTCGGACTTGGTGGTATTTCCCGAGCTATTTATTTCCGGCTACCCGCCCCGGGATCTACTCATAAAAGAAAAATTTCTCCAAGATTCTTTGGAAGTGCTTCAAGAATTCGCTCGCCAAACCGGACCCACCCCTGCCCTGATCGGATTCCCTGAATCCGCACCCGAGCACCCAAGTAAAATATTCAACTCGGCAGCATGGTGTCAGCATTCCAAGATAGATCAAGTTTTTCGAAAAAGACTTCTTCCCACCTATGATGTTTTTGATGAAAGCAGATATTTTGAAATGGGAAATGTCGAGATGATCAGGGAATATAATGGGAAACGGTTGGGAATTACCATTTGTGAAGACATTTGGAACTTGGCCGACCCACGATATCCAACCGACCCCTTGGACAAAATGGAAGCGGATTGCCCGGATTTGTTGATTAATTTATCGGCAAGCCCATGGTTTGTGGGAAAGGAAAAGAACCGTTTGCAACTTCTTCAGAAGGTAGTTCATAAATTAAATTGCCCCGTTACCTATGTGAATGCAGTGGGCGGCAATGATGAACTTATTTTTGACGGTTCCTCCACTACCCTGGATAAAAATGGCAAGATCACCTTCCAATCCAAGCCTTTTGAAGAACAGCTTCAAGTTCATGATCTTTCTGAAAATAATCATTTTGAAACTCCTGAGGCCTTGGAAACGGACCAGTTGCAGAATGCTTTGTCCCTTGGGCTTCGGGACTATGTTCTTAAAAGCGGATTTTCTAAAGTGGTTATTGGCTTAAGTGGGGGCATTGATTCTGCGGTTACCGCTGCCTTAGCCGTTGATGCTCTCGGCAAAGATAAAGTCATGGGGGTTAGCCTGCCCTCTGCCATATCCAGTGATCACAGCAAAGATGATGCGTTAGAATTAGCTGAGAATTTGGGAATTGGGTTTCATACCATCCCTATCGAATCCCTGGTTGCCGCTGCAAGTAATGAACTCGATTTCCTTTTCAAAAACCTACCTCATGATGTCACGGAAGAAAACCTGCAAGCACGAAGCCGGGGTCTTTTATTAATGGCAATTTCAAACAAATTTGGAGCTCTTCTTCTCACCACGGGTAATAAAAGTGAATTGGCGGTGGGATATTGTACCTTGTATGGGGATATGTGCGGAGGGCTTGCGGTTATTTCTGATGTCCCCAAGACCAAGGTTTTTGACCTCGCTAGGCATATGAATCGGACCAAGACCATCATTCCTGTCAATACCATTGAAAAACCACCTTCCGCCGAATTACGCCCCGATCAAAAAGATAGTGATTCCCTCCCTGATTATGATGTTCTGGACGGGATTCTTCATGCCTATGTTGAAGAGCGAAAATCGATTGATAGTATTGTCCAATCCGGATATGAACCGGAAATCACCCGCAAAATTATTCGCTTGGTTGATTTAAATGAATACAAACGAAACCAAGCGGCACCCGGACTAAAGACAACGCCCATCGCATTCGGTATTGGACGCCGTATCCCGATCGTACAAAAATATCAAAATTAGATCGCCCTTACATTTATGAGTTCAGAATCAGAAAATCTTTTTGAAAAAGCCAAGCGTTTGATTCCAGGTGGAGTCAACTCTCCGGTTCGTGCTTTTCGTTCCGTAGGAGGCACTCCATTTTTTACCCGCAGTGCCAAGGGTTGCCATTTAACCACCGCGGATGGACAGGAATTAATTGACTATGTCTGCACCTGGGGACCGGCCATTCACGGACACAACCATCCCCGGATCAAGAATGCCATCGCCAAAGCTTTGGAAGCGGGTACCAGCTTTGGCACCCCTGGACCCGCGGAAGTTGAAATGGCTGAATTAATTGTTGAGGTAGTCCCTTCCGTAGAAAAAGTGAGAATGTGCAACAGCGGAACGGAGGCGACCATGTCCTGTATTCGTCTGGCTCGTGGATTCACGGGGAGATCCAAGGTTATAAAATTTGCCGGATGCTATCACGGCCATGTTGATAGCCTACTGGTCAAAGCCGGTTCTGGTGCTCTTACCTTGGGGAATCCTGATAGTGCCGGAGTACCCGAAAGCTTCGCTCAAGAGACGATCGTTCTTCCTTACAACGACGAAACCGCTTTAGCGGATGCACTCAACCAGAATCAAGACGCGATTGCCGCAGTTATCATCGAACCATTTCCTGCAAACTGTGGTCTGATTCTGCCCAAGGAGGGCTATTTGAATTCCGTTAGAGCATTATGCAGTAAGCATAATGTTTTGTTGATTTTTGATGAAGTTATGACCGGGTTCCGCCTTGGAATTGGTGGAGTTCAGGAAAGAACCGGAATTACACCAGATCTGACTGCCATGGGTAAAATCATTGGAGGTGGACTACCAGTCGGAGCTCTGGGTGGAAAAGCGGAGATCATGGATCATCTGGCACCTCTTGGCCCGGTTTATCAGGCCGGCACTCTAAGCGGAAACCCGCTTGCCATGGCCGCAGGCATTGAATCCCTACGGATGCTCAAAGAAAATCCTCCCTACGATCATTTGGAAAAGATGGGGGCGATGATTTCGGATGGTGTGAGCAAACTTGCTGAACAACATGGGGTCGCCTTACAAGTACCACAAGTAGGTTCGATGTTTTGCTTATTCTTCTCTGAAAAACCCGTCACCAATCTGGATCAGGCGATGAGCTGTAAACATGAGCATTTCAATAAGCTATTTCATAAACTTCTCGAGAGTGGGCTCTACTTACCTCCCTCTTCCTACGAAACCTGTTTTATTTCTGCGGAGCACCAGGAACCTATAGTCACCGAAACTTTGGAGAAGATGGAACAAGCCTTTTCTTCTTTTTGAAACTTCTTGGCATTGACACTGGATTGCATCCGGTGAAATAAGCTACTTGGTATGCCTTTTCTTAAGACACAAATTCTATTTCTGAGCCTGTTTACTTCCCAGGTTTTATCCTTTGCGGAAGAACGCATCCCTTTTTATGAAGACTATCTTCAAAAGGCGGATGCCCTCGGCTTCCTTGAAAATGCGGAAGCATTTCTTGAGCAATCACCCGATGCTTTAGAAGCACCCCGAGTTGCCTTGGACTTGATGATGGTAGGAAAAGCGGCAAACCAAGCAAAAGCTGTAAGTAGGGCTACGGATCTACTTCTTTTTCGATACCCAAAAAGTTTACCAAGTTTACAGTTTGTAAGTTCTTTTGATCAAGGCTCCCCCCGATTGGTCAACCTGCTCAAATTAAAAGCGGATCAGGGGAATTTAGAGCAAAAGGAATTTGCCATTTCTTTTTGCCGGTCCCTTTTATTGATTACCCGAATTCATGGCCCCGAATTTCTCAAAGATGTCTCCCTTCGGATTCGTGCGTATTTATTGGCTACTCAGGCAGGGGTAAAAGAAATCGAAGACCTTACCTTTTCTTCGTTTAAAGAACTGTCTGAAAAAAATAACCCATTGGGGAAATGTTTAAAAATCCTCATGAGCGAACAAGATCTTTTTTCAAAAATCGAAGGCCTGTCCAAGCTTTCCGGCACGGACGCCAAATTTTGCCTCTCTTTCTATCTTGCCCAACTCAGCCCTGAGGAGTCCAAATCCGATAAAATGGTCCGTTTTAAAATCAATCAAATTCTCTTTGGTAAAAGCCCGGATACCAAGCTCGCTCGGGAACTTTTGGCTTCTCTTCCTGAAACATTACAGAAAAGTCCTCCCTGGGATGCGTTACTCGCATTTTCTTACCACCTGGAACAAGACACGCCCAAAGCCATTGAAGTCCTTCAAGCATCTTCGGGGGCTACTGAAAAAGCTTCGCAATGGAATGATATGTTAGTTTCCTATGCGGACGGACTTACTTTTTTGGAGAACCGCAAGAAGCTTTTGGTCACCGCCATTGGAAAAGCCATTGAAAAAATGGGCTCCGATTCAGGCTGTCTTTTTATCCAAGCGGATTGGGAATCTAATGCCAGTAATTCCAAGAGCGTAAAGAATTCCCTTTTTCTGGGCGTGGATACTTCCAGCAAGAAGATCGAAATTCAATTACGGAAAGGAAAAAAGCTCGTCATGGGCTACCAAAGTAGTGCCGAAACTTCTTCCCTCTATGGTCCGGATTCCGATAAGATTTTCCGCTTTCAAACTTCGGGTACATTCCCAGTTCCCAGGGTTTCGATCAATCGGGATAATCTAACCGGAGCATTCAATTACAATTTCAATCTTAATTTTGGCTCCTCTTTTTCCGAATTCTTGAAAAGTGGATCTTCCCTTCTCGAAAATCCTTACATTGGAACCACAAAAGGTAGGGAAGTTTTATGGAATTATACCCTCGCCAACAAATTCATTTGGCTGGAGCCAGCCAGGGCCGTAAAGGGGGGCACAACCTATCCAATATCTTCTCTTTCCCGGGGGACCAGTATACCCAACCGTGCGAGTGTAACCTTTGACCTCCAAGGTAATCTTGAATCTGCCAAATTCGGGGCGGTTACCCTTAGCACCATCCGCATGGGGGATGCATCGATTTTAAAGCAGCTTCCCCAATGGCCTAAAGGAGAAATTGAGCAAGGGGAGGAATTTGACTTTCGCATGTTCATGAAAATGGTCTCGGTGATCGGTGACCTAGCTCAAAAATAAAATATTGGATCATGATCAGCAGGTTTAAATTTGCTTGGGTCACTTTACTAGCCAGCTCCGTTCTTTACGGAAGCAAACAAGAATTTTCAATCCTGCGGGACATTGCCTATACCGGCTCGGACAACCCACATCAGACCCTGGATCTCTACACCCCGAGGTCACTGAACCTCTCCTCGGGCAAGTTGCCCGTTGTGGTCTGGATCCATGGAGGAGCCTGGAAAAGTGGAAGTAAAAAATCGGGCAATCATCCACACCGGATTCCAGAAATTGTCGCGACCCAAAGATATGCAGGGGTGTCGATCGGATACCGTCTAAGCCAAGACGTTAAATGGCCCGCTCAAATTCATGATTGTAAAGCCGCGATTCGCTGGCTTCGTGGAAATGCTAAAGCTCTTGGCCTTGATCCCGACCGAATTGGAGTTTGGGGGTCTTCCGCAGGTGGACATCTTGCCTCGATGCTGGGAACCACAAAGGATTATGAAAGCCTCGAGGGAGAAATGGGGAATTTCCGATCCTTTTCAAGTGAGGTTCAGGCGGTGGTTAACTATTATGGTCCAAGTGCTTTTTTACGGATGGATGACCAACCTGGTAAAATCCGACACAATGCACCCGGGTCTCCCGAAAGTCAATTGATCGGACACCCCATTCAAGAAGCAAAAAAATTGGCCCAAAATGCATCCCCCCTCCATCATGTGTCGGCTCGGGATGCACCCCATTTTCACTTTCATGGGATGCAGGATTCATTCGTTCCCTATCAGCAGTCCTTACTCCTTCACCATGCACTTCAGAAAGAAAAAGTTTCTTCGGCTCTGATCTCGGTCCAACAAGCGGGTCATGGGATGCCAGTTAAATTCACCCAAGAATTTGTGATCCCCTTTTTTGATTTCCTATTCCATGGGGTGGGAACATTCCCAAAAGATCTTTCTCTCTAAGATGGAATGAAGTACGATTTCCCGTGGCTTTCGGTAGCATCCTTAAGGGACGAATTAGAAAATAAAAGTGGAATTTATTTTGAGGCCCATGCCTTCCCAGAATCCCTTTTATTGCAGGACCCAAAAGCTTGCTTTTTAGAACTTGCCCAAAAGATCGGCCACCCTCTTTCCCAAAGTATCCATAACGAATTAGTTCTGGATGTAATCGATCATGGCTTCTCCAAAGAAGACCAACGGGCTCGCGGGCCCCATTCCAACCGAAAGCTTGGTTTCCATACCGACCGCTGTGATGTGATTGGATTTTTATGCCTGCAAGCTGCCGCTTCGGGAGGAGAAAACCAGATTCTAAACAGCAAAGAAGTTGCCCAAATAATTCAAGAGGAAAGAAAGGATCTTTATGAGGTTCTATGTTCCCCTTTCCCCTATAAACGACATGTTATGGATTCTGAAAACCCAAAGCCCTTCTGCATGCAACCCATTTTCTCTTCTCAAGAGGGATTCTTTGCTTGCTCCTATCTTCGAGTTTTAATTGATCGGGCAGACCAAGATCCTGATTGCCCCGGCTTGTCCAAGGTTCAAAAAGAATCCTTGGACTTTATGGATTGCGTCTGCGAGAGAGAAGAAATTCAAACCCGTTTCAGGCTAGAACCAGGGAATCTTTTGTTTTTGAATAATTGGACAACTTTACACCGACGCACTGCCTTTACCGATTTCCCCGAAAAAGATCGCCAAAGGCATTTTTTAAGAATTTGGCTTTCGATGCCGGATAATCGTCCTTTAGATCCCGCATTCAAAGAAAATTTTGGTTCCGTGGAAGCAGGGAAAATTCGGGGTGGGATCCGAGCAAACTAATTTCGATTGATTTTGCTCTTTATCTGATTCCTCTATTCAAGATACATTGAGAATAGAAATTCTCTAGCTCATGATATTTTTCTTTCAAAAAACGACATTTCTTGCGGTCGCTTTTTTGTTTGGGGCACTTACTAATTCCATCCTTTGCTGTCCTCCTGACTCAGACTTGCCGGCACCGTCAGACTCCATTGAAAAATCTCCCTTTGCGGTTAAAACCCCGTACTTGGATCCTCCTGCAGGAGTTTTTCAACAAGCCAATGACTATGAAGTCTTGATCATGGGTGGAGGCTACTCTCCCTCGGGTAATCAGTTCTCGCTTGAGAGCAATGTTAAGTATTTTCTCCGAATAAAAGAAAAACTCGGCTTTTCCAAAAGTTCCTCCCAGCTTTTTTTCGCAGATGGAAATGATCCGGCCAGAGATCTTCAGTATTTTGACCCCAAGCAGGAAATACCGCTTGTGAACCGTGCGTTGGCAGAAATATTCGCTAAAAATAAAGGACTCAATCACCAGTACCGTAGCCATCAGCTTCAAACCAACGGGCCTGCCTCGATTGCCAGCTTGGACCAATGGATTAGTCGTCAAAAAAAGGCCAAAGCCACCAGATTTAATTTGGTCTACTTTACTGGGCATGGAGGAAAAGGCTCCAAAAAAGAACCTCATAATACCACCGCTTACCTTTGGAATAATCAAAATTTAAGCATGCAGAATTTTTCTAAAAAATTAGACGGCTTACCCAGTGAACAAAAAACAGTTTGTGTTATGGTTCAGTGTTACAGCGGAGGGTTTGCTCATTTTATGTTCAAAGAGGGCAACCATACCAAGGGTCTATCTACCTCTCCAAGAGTTGGTTTTTTTGCAACCACCCATGACCGGGTAGCTGCGGGTTGTACCCCTGATATTACCGAAAGCGACTATCGAGAATACAGTACGACTTTCTGGGAAGCAATATGTGGAGAAACTCGCATGGGTATGCAAATTCCAAAAGCAGACTATGACAAGAATGGAAACACTTCACTTGCCGAAGCCCATGCCTATGTAGTGATTAACTCAGATACCATTGATGTTCCCGTCAAAACATCAGAAATTTGGCTTCGAACCATTTTTTCGGCTCAAATTAAATTATTTCAAAAGGATCAGGACCAGAAACAAAGAAAAATTCATGAGAATATCTTATCCAAAGCAGAGCCTGAGGAAATCGCGGTGATCCGCTCTTTGGCTTTGGAGTTTGGATTTTCGCAATGGCCGACTATCGATGATGCAGATGAAAAAATAGGGTCATTAAAACAAAAAAGAAAAGAATGGGATCAGAAAAAGAATAAATCTTTGGCTGCCACTCGGAAATTAAGAGATCAAATAAAATCTAGGATCAGAAAATTTTATCCGGAATTGGTAAATCCCTATCACCCGAAATCATTAGAGGTATTTAATGGACCGGAAAAAGAATTATTTCTTAAAAAACTTAATTTTCAAAATCAATGGCAGCAACTGGTAGTCGAAAAAGAAAATTTCAATCAAATCGAGAAGAAGAGATTTGCCCTGGAAAAAGAGGAAGTAAAAGGAATCCGACTAAAGAGGTCCATTGAATACATATACCTCTGGAATCATTTACAAAAAAACGGCTCCCTTGCCCAAAAGCGTGACTTTAATAAACTGGTGAAACTCGAGAAGACCACATTCCCGTTGCAGTGAAAAAATTATAAAAGCTTTCTAGAAGCCTTTCCCTCTCAGGGCTGCATCCAATTGCTTTTGAAATTCCACCACATCTTCGTCTGAAGGCTTGTATCCTTCATCACCTCCGGACAAACCAAGCCTACCAAATTGGTCTAAAGTCCATTGTTTATGATGTCCGTCAGAAAAGGTAACTGAACCACTTGCCATGGCCCCCGGTGGTGTCACCGGGTCTACTTCGACCGAAACGCCCCCCTCTGTTGGGTTGAGTTCATCCGTTGCAACAGGAGTCTCCGCACTATTTTCAGGTACTTCTTTTGGTTTTTCTTCCTCTTTATCGGCGAGGGTTAAATCCAGATCATCAACCAAAAAACGAACATCAATGTAGGTCATGACGACACCAAAGTCGGCGTTTATCTTTTTTTGCACATCCGACAAGCCCATTCCCTCAGCGACCCATCGAGCTATCTCTCTCTTCTGCTCTGGATTAGGCTCAGTCTGCAAAGGAGTGTCGGAGACTACTTCTTCTTCTGAACCGCTGGATGCATCTGCTGAATCTGAAAAATCACTTATGTTCATATTTGCTAACATTTAAGCAAAAGAAACGACTTTGACAAGGGGGTAAAAGCAATCAGTAAAAAACAACCCTTATTCCATGGATTGCGAAAGCTGTTCGTTTAAGAATTCTACAGAATGTTTAATGGAGGTATCTTGATCCATCATATTCTCAACGGTTTTACAGGCATGAATCACAGTTCCATGGTCCCTTCCTCCGAAAGCACCACCGATTTCCTGCAAGGAGTGTTCAGTCAGTATGCGGGATAAATACATCGCAACTTGCCGGGGAAATGCAATGTTAGCGGGTCGTCGGCGCGATAACATGTCAGCCATTCTGAGATGGTAATAATCCACTACTTTCTTTTGAATGGTTTCAATCGTAATCCGGCTTAAATTCTCCTCCCGTAAAATATCACGGAGTAATCTTTGTACGGTTTCAAGGTCTGCTTTTTTCCGGGTCAGTCCAACATAGCCCGCGACTCGGGTCAGGGCACCTTCCATCCGTCGAACATTTCTGGAGATATTCTTCGCCAAAAACTCAATGATTTCAGGTTCCACTGAAATTCCCATGGCATCCGCTTTTTTGGAAAGAATCGCAACCCTAGTTTCCAGGTCAGGGGCCTGAATGTCGGCGACCAAGCCCCATTGAAAACGGGAAAGTAATCGACTTTCAATTTTATCAATTTCTCCAGCAGGCCGGTCACTGGTTAATAGGATTTGGCGTTGAGCTTCGTAAATTTCGTTAAAAGTATGAAAAAATTCCTCTTGAATTCTTTCTTTGCCCGCTAAGAATTGAATGTCATCAATCAAAAGATAATCAACACTCCGGTAGCGTGAGCGGAATTTGGTTAGGGTATTTTCCTGTATAGCCCGGATAAATTCATTGGTAAACTTTTCGCAGGAAACATAAGTAATTCGGGAAGCTGGGTTCCGATTCAGTGCCTGATGGGCAACGGCATGCATCAAGTGGGTTTTCCCTAGTCCAGTTTCCCCGTAAAGAAATAAGGGATTGTAGGCATGAGCAGGGGCATTTGAAACGGCCACGCAGGCTGCATGGGCCAGTTCACTCCCTCCACCCACAATAAAATTGGAAAATGTATTTTTCGGATTAATCCCCAAGGATCTTCCCTTGAGAGCCGGCCCAGTCAAACGGGATGAGGAGGTTTTGGTAGCCTTACTTTTATTCCGGTTGTTGATATCAAGCTCATGGTTTCCTTCTCCGATATCTCCTAATAATTCAACCGTAAATGGATGACCTACCAGCCGATCCGCTTCTTGTCTAATCACATCTAAATAATTATCACGGATCCAAATTGCAGAAAATTCATTGGGTGTGATCAGTTCACAACCATCTTCATCCAAATGTCCGACTCGCATATTATCGAACCAAACCCGAAAGGTATCAGCAGGAATAACCTCCAGTAATTGTTCTCTTAAAGAACTCCAGAAAGTGTCAGGGGTAGAAACGGGGGATGACATAAGAAATCAGAATTTATTCACAGCAAGTCGAAGTGCTTTGTAAGTCTCTTAGAGAAAGGCATTTCCGAGTGTGAAGGTGGGTGGTTTTGAAATGGATGAATACAATCGCAGGTAGGAGGCAATAATTGCATAAGTGATTTATATACAGTATATTGCATTTAAAATGAAAACGTATTCGTAGGGTGTTGGTTAAAAACTGTTACAAAAAGGAAACAATACTTTTGAAGAAGAAATCCAATGAAACCAAGAAAAAAATTTCGATAAAAGCGGAAACTTTCTCACAAGTTATTCACAAGCTTGAGTCCATAAGTTTTTAGCGCTTTTTTGCTTGCACATATCGAAAATTTCCAACACCTGCACAGCTATTTGATAATTCGGTACTTAGAAAAATATTTTGGGAGCAAAAAAATGATTTGAATGATCACTTATTCATTTTTTTTAAAAGTTTTTCGTTAAAGTCGATCGCAGAATCATAACTAAATTGTCGAGCTGCTTGGACCATAGCCGCAACCTCAACCAATCGGGCCATATCCCGTCCCACTCGAACTGGAATTTCCATGTGAGGAACTGGAGCACCTAAAATATCGAAGTATTTTCGTTCCAAGCCGGTTCTTTCCAACTCATTTTCGCTGGACTCTTCAAGTAAGGTAACCACCAGATCTATTTTATTTTCTAGCCTTACAAAACGAATACCAAATAACTTCTCGACATTTATGATGCCTATTCCTCGGCATTCCATAAAACCTCGATTTAATTCATCACAAAAACCAACGGGGGTGTGGTCACTCAGCAGCTTAATTTTCACAACATCATCCGCGACCAGACTATGGCCTCTTTCAATTAAAGCTAAAGCGGCCTCACTCTTACCCGCCCCACTCCCTCCCCGGATTAAGGTACCAATACCCCGAATCTCGAGCAAAGTACCGTGAAGAGATGAGCGGGGGGCAAAACGCTCTTCCAGTAACACGGTGACCTCGGTGGTAAAGGCCTTGGAACTGAGCGAAGTTCGAAAGAGCGGTACCCCGTGCTCCTCTAAAACTTCAATCATTTCTTGGGTGGGGGCTAAATTACGGGTGACCACAACACAGGGTATTTTTTTTCCGGCCATGGTAGAGATCACATTTTTCCTTCGCACTTTGGATTGTTCTCGAAAGAAACCCATCTCCCCTGCCCCAAAAAGCTGTATTCTTTTGTGGGCAAAATACTTGAAATAGCCTGTTACTGCCAGAGCCGGACGATTTACACTCCTCTCCCGGATCGTACTTCGGGATAGAGATTTTTCAGTGGTTACTAATCGAAGTTGAAGCTGCTCACCATAGTCTTCAAAAAATTCTCGAACTGCAATGCTCTCGACCGAGTAAGGAATATTGGATTGGACACTTTTCATAGTAGGTTAAATTTAAATTCAGGCGACGAAATCTTGCCCAAGATATTTGGTACGGGTTTGCTCATCATTAAGTAAAAATTCAGAATCTCCGTGAGCCAAAACCTTTCCATCATAGAGTAAATAGGCACGGTCTACGATCCTGAGGGTTTCTCTCACATTATGATCGGTAATAAAAACTCCAATTCCCTTCTCTTTCAAAGAAACAATCATCTTCATTACTTCACTTACACTTATGGGGTCCACCCCGCCAAAAGGTTCGTCCAGCAGAAGAAAGCTTGGATTAAGTACAAGTGCTCGGGTAATCTCCAATCTCCTGCGCTCCCCTCCGCTTAAGGTGAAAGCCTTTTGTTTGGCGAGATGAGAAAGGTTTAATTCATCCATTCGATGTTCGACTACTTGATCCTCTTCTTTTTTTCCCAGTTTTAGAGACTGAGCAATAGCCCGAATATTTTCCTCCACCGTAAGTTTCCGAAATACGGAAGACTCTTGAGGTAAATAAACCACTCCTTCCCGGGCTCGTCGATAAGCAGGTAGAGAGGTGATATCCCTACCATTCAACTCTACCCTTCCATTACTGGGTCTGGTAAATCCGGTAACCATGGAAAAGGTCGTAGTCTTCCCTGCCCCATTGGGACCCAGTAAGCCAACCACTTCTCCACCCGATAGGTTCAAATCGACTCCCTTGACCACGAATCTGGCTCCGTATCGCTTACTGACTTCACGAACTTGGAGTATATTTTTGGATTCTGGCTTCAAGGCTTTTTAGGGTGACTAATTTGGAAATCCGAAATTAGGAATTTCAGGTAATTGCAAACTGGGCCGATTACCTTCAACCCCGACTACTTTCGCCCTTCTTGTCCCTTTTTCGAGAATAATTTCATCTCCTTTGGCGATCCCATAATCTTGATCCTCAACCCGGGCATTTCCTTGGAGAACAGCTTCTCCTTTTGTGGTATTTATACTTAATTCATCTGCGAAGGAGGATCGACCCTTCTGGATCATGCTGACCTTTCCCCTCGCATGGATCTTTGAAATTTTGCCCAAGCTTTTCAACGGGCTGGTCTGATTTAAATCTTTATCAAAAAGGATCTCCATCCAGTCACATGAAATCTTTAAATCTTCTGAGCTTACCACGACATTTCTTTCAAGAAGAAACCGGTTTCGGGTCGGAGAAAGCTCAAGGACTTCAATATATTCCGCCTCGGTTAAAGTTTTAAAGCTGAGGTCATCTTTTCGGACCCCTTCTTTTTTTTTGCCTTCGCGTTCATCCAACAACAGAGTTTCTTTAAACATCACTTTTCCTTTTTCTTGAAATGCAATTAATTGGTCCCCCTTTTCAATCTTGTTTCTCCATAACCATCTTTTACCCTCTGCAGTAAACCCCTTCCCCTCTACTTCGAGCATGGATTCCCCCCATGCTTTTCCAGACCCGGGCTCAAAGAGACCTTTTTTACTTTTGGCATTGGATTGATTAAATCCAGTCAAGGTTTTCAAAACCAGATCAAAAGCCTCATAAATCCCTTCTTCTTCAAAATTGACTTCATTGGCATGAAGTTCCCAGGCAATTCTTCCATCTTCACCAAATCCGGGCACCTTAAGGTGACGGATGCCTTCCTCGGTTTTCTGATCCGCACGATTAAGTTCTAAGGCATCGGAAGACAGACAGGAAAAATAAAAAATAGAAATACTTAAAAGAAGATTCTTAAGCAGCAGAATTTGATTCAATCGGAAAGGTGAGTGGGGAGACTCTCTAAGTGGATCATTCAAAATTACCATGCAAGATTGATTAATGTTCGGCTTTGCTTTCCTCTTTTGGAGCAGTCTTTGCCTCCGTCTCAAAGGGAACAAATTTTAGAATGGCACCATTGATGCAATATCTTTTATCGGTGGGAGTATCAAATCCTTCTCCCTTAAAGACATGCCCTAAATGACCATCACAACCTGCACACCGAACTTCGGTTCGCAGGTAACCCAAATGAAAATCTTCAAAAGTATTCACATTTTGCGCATTGGCAGGGTCGAAAAAAGAAGGCCATCCGCATTTCGAGTCAAACTTGGTTTCAGAAGTAAATAATTCAGCCCCGCAACCCGCACATAAATATTTCCCCCCGCCTTGTTTCTTGAATGCATCGTACTCTTTCCCGAATGGTCTTTCCGTGCCTGCCTTACGAAGGATATGAAATTGTTTTTCAGTCAGTTCCTGCTTCCACTCTTCTTCCGTTTTTTCCACCTTTTTTACACTATTCATTTTTGTTTTCAGTTTCTTCTGAGATTGCTTAATTTCTGCATTTGCTTGCTCCGTGAAAAAGCTAATGGTGAAGATTGTTGCCAACATCACCAACGATAAGACCACGAAAATTTTGAGCATCCAGGCCTTCATTTTAATAATCTTTCATTCGTTTTATTTCGAGGCAAGACCTATTCAAATCCAAAGTTACCCTAATCTTTCCAGTAAACTAGCCTCATTGGTATAGGTAATTGCAGATTCTTTAGAAATAATCCCATGCTGGTAGAGGTGAAGTAGATGTTGCTCCATTGTCATCATCCCTTCCTTCCCCTGGGTCTCCATAGTTGAATAAACTTGCTGCCAATTTCCGGAACGAATCAGGTTGCCGAGGGCAGGAAGATTTTTCAAGACCTCCATGGCTAGGATTCTCCCATTTCCATCTGCTCTTGGAACCAGTTTTTGACTCAAGACAAAGGACAAACTAAAGGAAAGCTGTAAGCATAAACTCTTCGTTTGCTCAGAAGGAAACATGTCCACAATCCGACTTAAGGCACCTTTGGCATCCCGGGTGTGAAGGGTTGAAAAAACCAAGTGACCAGTCTCCGCTGCACTTAATGCAAGCGATGCGGTTTCAGTATCCCGTATTTCTCCAACAAATATGATATCTGGGTTCTCCCGCAAAGCACTCCTTAGTCCCTCGGCAAAAGTTGGAACATCCTGCCCTATTTGCCTTTGAGAAACCATCGAGCTTTCACTTTTAAATAAAAATTCGACCGGGTCTTCCAAGGTGATTATTCGGGTCTTTCGGTATAAATTGATGTGATTAATAAGGGAGGAAATGGTTGTGGACTTTCCACTCCCCGTAACTCCAGTCACTAATACCAAGCCCCTTTTTAAGGTGGTGATATCCTGCCATATTTTTTCCGAAGGTAGCCCAACCTCTTGAATCGAAGGAATATCTGAAGCCAACACCCGCATCACAAAGGCGAGTCCGTCCCGGTCCTTAAAAATATTAAGCCTAAAATTTATGCCTTGAGCCTCCCATTCAAATGCGGTGTCTAAATCCTTCGGATTTTCTTTATCTAAGACGATTTCTAAATGTCGCTCACTTAATAAAATTCCCAGCATATACTCAATCGTGGCAGCGGTGACCCCGCTCCCTTCAGGCAAAGGGGTGAGGTCATCATCAATTCGAAAACTTATCGGTCTACCATTTTTAACATGTAAATCCGAGATGCGAGAAAGGTTCCCTCGCTTGTATGCGGGATCAATGAAATAGTTCAGTAATTGAGTGAAACTCAAGGTGGACTGACCGACTTGATAAATCGGATGATCGATATCATAACTTTCTGACATAATTTGAAAATGACCTTATCTTGGATTTTCTTCAAGCCAAGATCACAAACTTCAATAATCTCTTGAAGTTTAAATTAATAAAATTTGGATTGCCATATTAGGGGTAAATAAAGAAAAAGTATCACATTCTTCTTGTATGAAAGTTCACTTCAAAGGTACCCGGGGTTCCATTCCCACTTCTTATTCAGCGGATGAAATTAACAAAAAAATTGTTGATGCCCTTCTTGCTGCCCGCGGAAAAGACCTTCGTTCCGAGGGTCAAATTATAGATTTCGTAAAAAATAAGTTACCTTTTCATACCAGTTCTGGGTGGGGTGGTAACACCCCCTGTGTATATGTCGAGACCCCTTCCGCAGAAAAATTAATTCTAGATGGAGGCTCTGGAATTCGTCCTCTCGGACAAGAATTTGCCAAGGCTGGAATAAAAAACACCACTTTTCACATCTTCATTTCTCATCTTCATTACGATCATATCCAAGGGCTGCCTTTCTTCATTCCTGCCTACGATCCGTCCAACAAAATTATTTTCCATGGGGGTCATAAGCACTTGGAAGAAAGCCTTAGGGCTCAAATGAAAACTCCGTTTTTCCCCATCGACATGGATACCTTCAATGCGGAAGTTTCTTTTGAAATTCATAAACCGGGCGACAAGCTCGAGCTTTGTGAATCAAAAATTTCATTATACCAACAAGAACATCCTGGAGTTTCTTACGGATACCGCATTGATAGTCAGGGAAAATCACTGGTTTATTCCACCGATGCCGAACACAAGAATGCGGCTCATTCCAAAAAGTATCCTTTTATTGATTTCATTCGAGGTGCTGACCTCCTAATTTTTGATGCTCCCTACACCCATTCTCAATCCATCGGTATCCGAGAAGACTGGGGGCATTCAAGCAACCTTATGGGGGTTGAGCTTGCCGCTCGGGGAGAGGTTAAGACCTTGGCGATTTTTCATCATGATCCCGCTTCAACTGATCAGGAAATGGAAGTTTTTCAGGCAAATACAAAAAAATACCTCGATACTTCCCGCACCGCGATTAAAGAAACCCGCCCGGGTATTCCAGGTGCTCCATCTTCCCGAAAATTTCCCACTGAAATTTTACACTCTTACGATGGCTTAACGATTTCTCTTTAACACCCATTAATGAACCATATCCCCTCGCCCGAAGATGAAGTACCGAAGAGGTTGGATAAGGAAACCATCAATGAACTTCCCCTCATTCGTTTTCATGGAGCCGTTCAGGTTGCGGAAGACTCCAAGACCTTCAACCGGCTTGCTGCCCGGCTGAGCAAATTTCCGGTTTTGGGCTTTGATATTGAATGTAAGCCCAATTTTAAGAAAGGTCCCAACAACCCACCCGCTCTCATTCAGTTAGCCACCGCTGACCAAGCATTTCTTTTCAGGCTCTATCCTATTTTCAAACTCGGCCCTTTGATCGACATCTTGGAAAATCCAAAGATTATTAAGACTGGTGTGGCATTGAAGGACGACCTCCATAACCTCCAAAAAATTGAGGAGTTTTCGGGTGCTGGGTTCGAAGATTTGGCAAAATTGGCCCAGTCCCTTAAAATTGAACAAACTGGACTCCGAAACCTCACTGCCATTTTCTTTAAGCAGAGGTTATCGAAATCTGCCCAGCTTTCAAACTGGCAAAAGCGCCCCCTTTCCTCCTCCCAGAAAAATTATGCCGCGACCGATGCCTGGATCAGTCGTGAACTCTATTTGATCATGAAAGCAAGGCTTGATCATCTCAGTTAGCGCGTAGCTTCCATCCTCGCTTCTTTAATACATCAAGCAAAACAGCCGCCAACAAGACCAGGCCCAAAACCACTTTTTGGGTATAGCTTTGTACCCCGGTCAAATTCATTCCATTTTGAATGACTGCAATGATAAAAGCTCCAATCAAGGTCCCAAATACTTTGCCCCGTCCCCCCGATAAAGAAGTGCCCCCCACCACCACTGCGGCAATCACATAGAGTTCATACATCAATCCATACTTGGGGTCTCCACTTATAAATTGGGAGGCCATGACAATTCCACCCAGCCCAGCAAGGGCACCGGAACCTGCATAGACCCAAAGCAGGATTTTCTTCACCGGCACCCCGGATAAACGGGCGGCCTCCGGATTTCCACCCACCGCATACACCTGCCTTCCCACCACCGTTCGGCTCATCAACAGATGAGCGAGCAGGTAAAGAATGATCATCAAAACCACCGCGTTTGGAATACCGAACAAATCATCTCCCCGGCCCAGCCAGTCAAAAGAAGGGGGCAACTGATAGATTGATAGCCCTCCGGATAGAAGGTATGCCAATCCACTGGCCACCATCATCATTCCCAAGCTGGTCACAAAAGGCGGAACTCCAAAAACCGCAACCATAGTGCCGGAAAAGAGTCCCAATCCTGCACAGGCAAGCATGGCCAAAATACAGCCCGCGAACATTCCCATTGCGGTTGCATCCCCCGCACCCATCCATTCCCGAATTATCCAGGTTGCCAAGACCGCAGAAAATGCAATCAAGCTACCCACAGAAAGATCAATTCCAGCGGTTATAATCACCAAGGTCATCCCAATGGCAATGATGGCAATGACTGCAATCTGATTGGCCACATTCAAAAGGTTCGAAGCCTTTAAAAAATTAGGCCATTTATAAGACTTTGGATAGACGACCTGCATATCCCTCATTCCCGGAATCGACTTTTTTAGGTTTTCTAAAACGGGCAGATTCGCAAAACTTTGCTCGCATGCTAAGACCGAAACGCGGGCATTTCCTGCAAAGGCATCCCTCAACCCACGACCTAATTCAGGCGGTCCTCCCTTCACTACTACTTTCACCTGCCATCCCCGCTCTTCTAACAAAGCCTGCAAGCTGTCCGCGAAGATCTTACCTTCATCGCCTCCCTTGCCTGCAATCACCACGGACTTGTCCAAAATGGTAAGGTTTTCCAACTCGGGCAACAAACGATTCGCACCCTCCGCTCCCACCGGTTGCTGCTCTTCATAGGTGATGATGCTGAAAAGAGCACATAAACCGAGCAAGGCACCAAGCATTCCATAATCGGAGGAAAAAAGAATTTTTATTACTTTCATAACTTCATTAATTTTTGATTTTTTCACCCATAGCCAGAGCCATCAAACTCTCTTGGGTCAGACCCGCATGGTTTTGGACCTCACCCATTACTTCTCCCTCTTTCATTACCAGGATCCGGTCACTCATACCGAGCACCTCGGGTAATTCCGAACTAATCATCAAAATCCCTTTTCCTTGGCCAACCAACTGGTTCATCCATTGATAAATCTCATACTTTGCCCCCACATCGATCCCACGGGTGGGTTCATCAAAGATCAGGATTTCTGCATTTCTCTCCAACCATTTTGCCAAAACCACCTTTTGTTGATTCCCTCCAGATAATTGACCTGCCAGCTGTTCCACGCCCGATATTTTGATCATGATCTTGGACACATAACCAAGAAAAGAATTCCTTTCCCGGCTCTGATCAATCCAGCCAAAATCAGAAAAGCGAGTGAGGTTTGGGAGTCCAAAATTATCTTGGATTGAAAGATCTAAGACCAACCCCTGATCTTTTCGGTCTTCGGTTAATAAACAAATTCCTTTCTCGATCGCATCCCCTGGACTCTTCAGGTCCAGGATTTCCCCATCCAATTCAATCTGGCCATGCTCTTTCTTATCCGCACCAAACAAAAGCCTGGCTGTCTCGGTCCGTCCTGCACCAACCAGACCGGTTAATCCAAGAATCTCCCCGGCCTTTATTTCCAAGGATACATCCCGTACCTTTTTCCCCCGGGTCAAGCCGGTTGCCTGTAAGCGCACTTTACCCGGTTTTCTTTCCTCTATTGGAAATTCTTGATCCATGGAGCGGCCCACCATCAACTCAATAATTTTCCTTCGGTCTAATTCATTCCTGCTTAATTCCCCCACATGTTCTCCATCCCGCATCACCACCGCTCGATCCGCCAGGCGTTCAATCTCCTCCAACCGGTGGCTTACATACACCACTGCAATTCCCTTCCCCTTTAGGTCATCCACCAACAAATAAAGTTGTTCCACTTCTTTTTGGGTCAAAGCAGCACTGGGCTCATCCATAATCAAAATTCGGGCATCCCGCATCAAAGCCTTGGCAATTTCAACCAATTGTTTTTCGGCAATGGTCAAATTCTCACATAATTCATCAGGCTCGATCTTCGCTCCAATTCGTAAGAATGCTTCCCGGGCACGCTCTGCCTGTTCCCCCTTCCGAACCCATCCAAAATCATTGGGCTCCATCCCCAAAAATATATTTTCGGCAGCGGATAGTCCGGGAACCAAATTAAATTCCTGATAAATAATCGCAATTCCTGCATCCAAAGAATCGGTGGGTTTTAAAAATTTTTGAAATTCTCCCTCGATTTCCAGCGTGCCCTCGTCTGGTTGATGGGCACCACCCAAAACTTTAATCAGGGTACTTTTCCCTGCTCCATTTTCGCCTAACAAGGCCACACACTCTCCAGCCTTCAATTCAAAATCGATCCCTTTTAAGGCATGCACCCCGGGGAAACGCTTATGAATGGAAGCTAAACGAAGGAGTGGTTGTCGGGAATCAACCATGTGGTATCGTTTTTACTGGAACAAACCCTTGCGGATCATTTCCGCAGATTCCATGCAAGCCTGTCCCATTTCTTCAAATCGCTCGGGCGGCAAACGGAATGCCGGGGCAATCGTGGTAATCGCACCCACGGGAAATTCGTAATCATCTAAAATCACCGAGGAAACACAATGGATTCCTTCCAATCCCTCGGCTAAATCGACTGCATATCCAGAACTTCTGGTTCGTTCTAATTCCTTGCGAAGCGATCGGACGGTGGCATATGTCCTAGCGGTAAATTTCTTCAATCTTACCGCATCCAAATACTTTTTTAATTCTGCTTCCGGTAAACTCGCCAAAATCGATTTCCCTGGTGCACATGAATAAGCAGGCACTCGCATTCCGACCTCACCGCTTACTTTGATCGCCTGCTTCGATATGCACTGCTCCAGAATGGTGCATTTATGATCCGTCATCACCGCCAGTTGGGTCGACTCCCCGGATCGGTCTCGAAGGTTCTTCAATTCAGACCAGGAACTAATGGTTAGGCTTTTATCATTTACCTGGGGCCGGGTCAGGTCTGCCACCCTATTGGTAAGTACAAAACGACGGTCGTCTTCACGTCGATACAACCAGCCCCTCTGCGTCATGGTCTCGGTGATCCTGCCTACTGAATTGACTGGTAAATCCAAGGCCCGGGCAATCTCGCTTGCCGACTTCCCCTTTCGAAAGCCTCCGAGGAATTCCAGAATGGCCAGGGTTCGGTCGGTTCCACGAGCCGAAACCTCTTCACTCACTAAGATTTCTGTTTTCATTAAAAATGATTGCAAAAACTCTACTGCAAGCTGGGATCCTTTAAGCCATCCTCCTGCCGGTAGAGGGAGGTTGGAATTAAAACTTCAGCCGGGATTTCTTCTCCGTTGAAATAGGCCATAATCAAGGCCACCGTCTTCCTTCCGATTTTATCGGGAAATTGAACCGGATCAGCAAAAATTTTCCCCTCCTTGATGGCCTGCTTTCCTTCGGGTTGACCGTCAAAGGCGACAATTTTTACCTGATCCTGCTTCCCTGCTTTTTCCAGGGCCGCCCGGGCTCCCAGGGCGGAGGGGTCATTAATCGCAAAAATACCAGCCAAATCCGGATGGGCTTGCAGGGTATCCTCGGTCACCTTATATCCCTCATCTCGAACTCCACCCCCATCCAACTGGGCCACCACCTCGATCTTACCCGCCGCCAAGCCTTGGTTGTAAGCTCCAATCACTTCCTCAAAGCCCTGCACTCGAAGTTGGCAGGAATTAGCCTGGGGAAAATGAACAATCAGTACCTTTCCCCCTTGTTCTCCCAAGGCTTCAATCATTGCTTCCCCGGCCAGCTTTCCACCTTGCAGGTTGTCTGAACCCACATGACTTTCCACCTTCGCACCTTCGGCAACACATTTTAAATCACAGGTAAAAACCGGCACTCCTGCATCATTCGCCTTTTTTACCGCGGTCCCAATTGAAATCCGGTCACAGGGATTCAGGATGATCGCGGATACTCCCTTGGTCAAAAAATCATCGATTTGATTCGCTTGTTTTTGCACATCTCTGTCCCCATCGACCACAATTACATCATATCCATGTTTGGCGGCTTCAATTCTTACATTTTCTGCAATCACCGAGAAAAAAGGATTGCCCAAGGTCAAAACCGACACCCCAATGGTACCCTTTACCGACGCCTCATTTTCAACCGCTCCAGGATCCTCAGCCCCTCCTCCGCACCCATAAAAGAAAGAGGAAAAAGCGAATAAATTTAAAGAGAAGAGGGCTGTCAGGCTTCGTTTTATCATGTTTTTATGGATTAAGATTGATTTCTAAATTTGGAAATGTACCCATAATTGGAAAACAATGAAAGAACTAAACTTCAAGCAAGAACTCACAGCCGCTTTTGGTCAGCCCATTTCTGAAAACCCGACCCAAGTCATGGTCGAGGCAGCCTATCGCCATCATAATCTTGACTGGAGATACTTGACTATTGAAGTCGGACCCAACGATCTCGAAGCCGCGGTGCAGGGAGCAAAAGTGATGGGCTTTCAAGGATTCAACTGTACCATCCCCCACAAGGTTAAGGTCATTGATTACCTCGATGGCCTTGGGGAATCTGCCTCCCTCATGGGGGCGGTGAATTGCGTGGTCCGCAAAGATGGAAAATGGATCGGGGAAAATACCGACGGCAAAGGTTTTGTCTCCTCCCTTCAAGAACTGACTGATCCAAAAGGGAAAAAGGTGGTAATTTTCGGAGCTGGTGGTGCCGCCCGTGCCATCAGTGTGGAAGTCGCCCTTGCGGGTGCCCATCATATTACCATTGTCAATCGCTCCGCGGATCGTGGAGAAGAATTAACCAGCCTGCTGCAGGATAAACTTCCCTGCTACGCTGATTTCGCGCCCTGGGATTCGACCTATTCCATTCCATCCGAAACCGATGTGGTAATCAATGCCACCTCCATCGGATTATTTCCTGATCTGGATGCCCGGCTCGATTTCGATCCCGACTCTCTACTGTCCAATATGGTGGTGGCCGACGTCATCCCCAACCCACCAACCACCCATCTGGTACGCGATGCCCGTAGTAAAGGCTGTCCCGTAATTGACGGACTCGGCATGCTGGTTAATCAGGGAGTGATTGGAATCAAGCACTGGACCGGAATTGACCCGGACCCCAAAGTGATGCGGTTGGCACTCGAAGAAGTTTTCGGTTGATCCATTCCCCAATTTTATCCTCTGCTCTCTTATGAAATTTTTTCTTCCCGCCCTGATCTTATCCCTTTGCTTCCTTGCTTCCTGTTCCGACCTGCCTGAGCCCGGTGGTGACTCTCCTCCCCCCACTCCTCCGCAAGAATTCGATACCCTAACTGATTCCGCCTCTCATCCGGATAAATCTTTTTCGTCCCCCTGGTCCGTGACCCGGACCCGGCTCA
>Ga0213863_10000458_pt1 | contig 31245 bp, 34 predicted proteins | sample PICome_8_FD_160128 | JGI IMG/M metagenome (GOLD analysis project Ga0213863, IMG submission 160128) | Coastal seawater microbial communities near Pivers Island, North Carolina, United States - PICO497 | ecosystem: Environmental > Aquatic > Marine > Coastal | place: USA: North Carolina... | reverse complement strand
TTACAATTTGTTGATTTAAATCTACTTTTTAAAACTAACTGGATCGTCTAATATTTCTTTTAAAATAAAAGCTTTCTTCAACATCTCTGGCGATTTAAAAAACTTTTTCTTTAAGTCTTCTTTTCTATTCCATTTATTACCTAATTGTTGCTCTTTTCTGTCAGCTAACTTGGAATGATATATTTGTTCTTTTAAAGTTTCTTCATCTTTATAAAGTTCTTTATCCTCGCTCTTTTCAATATTATTTTGGTCTTCAATATATGTTTCACCATCTAACTCACCATCCTCTAAAACTTCAGGTTCAAGCGTATTTGAACTATTATTCTCCTTGAAAAAATTTATAAGAAGTTCATCAAACCCTTTATCTTCTATTAATTTTTCAGAGCTTTCTTGCTGTTTTTCTAAATCACTATTTTTTTGCTCTTTTTTACGTTTATTTAGATACCCTGAAACAAGATATACAAGTAATAATCCAATGCTTTCCCACATTATTTATCAGGCCTCTCTAGTAAGAATAATATCCCATTACAAAAGACCTCTTCAAATATTGGGATCCATCTAAAGGGGTTTTTTATTTTTGGTAAACCAAATCGGTAAGAATAAGCCGGTCTTATGAACCAATTACTTTCTTTAATGATTTTATAACCGATAGAAATAACATTTCTCCTCATTTCATTAATCGAAATTCTTGTTTTTTTTGTATCTAATAAATATTGAATTTTTTTATCTGAGCATTTAATTAACTTCAAATATCGGATATAGAAAAAATTAGGTAATAGGTGCAAGTAAGGAAGTTTACCTAGTCGTGTTGGAATTGTCTGTTGGTGTCCCGCATATGCACAATATTTAGGAGGATAAGACATAAAAACTCTTCCTTTAGGTTTTAGTAATTGGAAAATATTTTCTAATGCAGAATCTCTTTCTAAGATATGTTCGATGACATCTCTTATAACTATAAAATCAAATTTTACATCTATTTTATTTTCATATGTTTCAGGTTTACAGATGTTAGCTTGAAGAATTTTTATTGAAGTATCTTTATTTAATAATATAGCATTTTGAAATCTTATATCAGATAATTCTACACCATAACAAGTCGCACCCTCATTCATAAAAAACTTTAGCAGACCAGCTTCAGCACACCCTATTTCTAAAACTTTTTTCCCTTTTAAGTTCTTTTCTCCCAAGTAAGAGAACAAGAAATTTTTGCCATACCATTCTTGTTCTCCATAACATCTCATGCACCTCTTAGATATCACATGCGATGTTTTTTCATGCTTTTCTACCTTCATACTCAGGTTATTTATTAACTCTCTTCTCGTGTCTCTTCTCTTGAGGAGCTTGTCCCCGTATCAGAAATAGCATCTCTCATAATAGTATCAGATTTTATATTTTCCATTTTATAATAATCCATAATACCCATATTTCCATCTCTAAAAGCTTGTGCCATTGCTTTAGGAACTTCAGCCTCTGATTCAACGACTTTTGCTTTCATTTCTTGAGTTTTAGCAGTCATTTCTTGCTCTTCTGCTACAGCCATGGCTCTTCTAGTTTCTGCTTTTGCTTGTGCAACTCTCAAATCCGCTTCTGCCTGATCCGCTTGAAGTGAGGCACCGATATTTTTCCCAACATCTAAATCTGCGATATCAATAGATAAGATTTCAAAAGCAGTACCCGCATCAAGTCCTTTATCTAATACCGCGCGTGAAATATTATCAGGGTTTTCAAGAACTTGAGAATAGTTAACAGCAGAACCTATTGCAGAAACAATTCCTTCACCAACTCTCGCAATAATAGTATCATCTGTTGCTCCACCTACTAAGCCTGGTATATTTGTTCTAACAGTAACTCGAGCCCTTGCTTTTAGCTCAATACCATCTTTTGCAACTGCCGCTAAGTAGCCTTCCATAGGGGCATTAATAACTTTTGGGTAAACAGAGGTTTGTACAGCAACAAGTACATCTCTTCCAGCTAGATCGATTGCTGTCGCAGTTTCAAATTTTAAAGCTATATCTGCTTTATCTGCAGCGATAAGTGCGGACACAATGTTTTGGACGTTTCCTCCCGCTAAAAAATGTGTTTCAAGCATATCAGTAGAAATATGAGATAAGCCGGCTTTGTGTAGATTAATCACTCCATCGGTTACTAGTCTTGGTGAGATTTTTCTAAGTCTCATTCGAATTAAATCTACAATTCGTATTCTTCCTAAACCCAGTGAAACAACCCCTTGGACCCACATCCCTACAGGTACAAAATAAAAGATAGTAAGTGTAACAAAAACAATTACCCCAAGCATAAACATTTGTATAAATGGCATAGTTAATTCCTTTTTTTAATTTATAATTTTCTGACTAAGATTCTATTACCATCAACTGATAATATTTTAACATTACTTCCTTTTTCTATAAAGTCACCTTCACTGATCATAAAAAAACGCTTACTTTCAACTATCACCCACCCTGAAGGATGTAAGTCAGTATCAGCTTCTCCAATCTTATCAATTAAACTCTCCCAACCAAAAGAATTTGTGTACCCATCTTCTTTTTTTTGAGATCCCGGAGCAGTTAACTGCTTCCAAAACTTTGTTTTTACCATAAGTTTTAATAGTAAATAAATTCCAATAACAGCACCTAACAAGCCGATCATAAAACCATCGTTTGCATTGCTAAGAACTTCTTCACCAACCGGTACATTTGGTATTAGAAGTAAATATAAACCATAAACAACTATACCTATCCCTGAGATACCAACTACACCAAATCCTGGTATTACAAAAGCTTCAAGCATTATTAAAGAAAAACCAGCTATAATTAAAAGCATATCTGATATTGTAGCTAATTGAGCGATGTAAGAAGCACTTAAAGATAAAATTAAACATGTAATCCCGACTATCCCAGGGATTCCCCATCCTGGACTTTGAAGCTCGAAGAGAATACCTAAAAACCCAAAGGTAGTCAATAATGACGCAACCACTGGGTTTGTTAAAAATCTAACTAATTTTTCAGACCAATTTTCAATATTTTCTTTGAGTATGAAGTCTGAATACCCAAGGAGGTTTATTAAGTCCTTCAATGTTTCAGCCTTTCCATCTGAGATATTATACTTAAGTGCTTGTTTAGTTGTAAGTGAAATTAATTTCCCTTCTTTTCTACCTTCAATATCCTTAACGATTGTTGAGTCACCATTTATTACCAAATGAGTAAACATTAATTCTTCATCAACCATTCCTCTGGCTATCTCTGTATTCCTTCCTCTTATTTCTGCCGTTGAAGCCATTTCTTCTCTCATAAAACTAATTACTTTTTCACTTCCTTTTTTACCAGACATATCCACCGCTGTAGCGGCTCCTAGCAGACCTCCCTCTGTCATATATATTTTTTCACATGAAAGGGAAATGAGTGCTCCTGCCGAAATAGCCCTTCTGTTTATGAAAGCAATTGTAGGGACTTTAGAGCTTAAAATTGCATCTTTTATCTGTGTTGCTGCATCGACTCTTCCTCCAAACGTGTTTATTTCAAAAATTATGGCGATTGCATTGTCTGATTCAGCTTTAGAGATTACACGCTTTATAAAAGGAGGTAAGCCTAAATCAATTGTCCCTTCAATTGGAACCTTATAGATTATTTCTGAGAATAATGAGTTAAGTGTTATAAAACATATAAAAAATAGTTTTTTCATATACCTAAATATCATATTGAAACTCTTTTAGAAAAACAAAAATCGAATTTAAAAATACTTTTTTAAATTGTAATTTCTATATCAAATGAAAGTATCTCATCAATTTACATATTTAACACTTATTACTCTAAAAAAGTTAATATCGGTTCTTTCAATTAGGAGTAAGCATAAATTGTCCATCTATCTTGGAAAAATTCTTTTTAGTTTTTTAAAGATAAGAAGAAGAGTTGCTGAAGAAAATTTAAAAAAGGCCTTCCCAAATTGGTCAGCGAAAAAAAATAATTTAATTTTGAAAAAAGCATACATTTTTTTTAGTAATAACCTGATCAACTTTATTAGCTTTCCCCATTCTTGGAAAAAAATTCAATTTTCTGTTTCTGGTAAAAAAATTCTTGAAAATTCTTTTGCAGGTGGAAAAGGTATTATCATGATTACGGGTCATTTTGGGTCTTGGGAAATACTTGGAAAGTGGTTAGGTGATTATGCAGATCTTTTTGTAGGCATAGCATTTAGGCAAAAAAATAGAGGTGCACATCGCTTTTTTATAGAACAAAGAGAGCTTTCAAATACCAAACATATTTTTAAACGAGAGTCTTTCGATAAAATGTATAATGTCTTACAACAAAACGGAATCCTTGGTCTTGTTAGCGATCAAGATGCAGGTAAAAGAGGCGTTTTTGTAAATTTTTTTAATATTCCAGCATCAACCCCAAAAGGTGTTGCTTTATTTCATATTAATAAGAAAGCACCTATGGTTTTTGCAACATGCGTACAGAAGGGGCCTCTAAAATACAGAATTGAATTTATTCCTATTTTATGCAAAGTGAAGACTCTCGAACATATTACTCAGGATTATACACTAATTCTTGAAAGCTACATTAAAAGGTTTCCTGAGCAATATTTTTGGTTCCATAGAAGATGGAAGACTCTAAAAGTTTAAATGAATCGAACTATACATTGGAAAAATAAAGAAGCCTTAATTAAAGCATCTGAAATTCTTTTAAATGGGGGAATAATTATTTATCCAACAGACACTTTATACGGTTTTGGGTGCGATGCTAAGAATGAAAAAGCTATCAATAGAATAAATCTTCTAAAAAATAGAATCTCTCCCATGAGTGTAATTGCCCCTTCAAAAGAGATAGTGAATTCTTGGCTAAATATTAAAGAAGCATATAAGAAAGAGGCTCTTAGTTTTATTGATGGAGGAAGAACAATTATAGTACCAGTTTATGATAATATTGTTTCAAAAAATATTTGTGGTGAAAATAATAGTCTTGGAATAAGAATTCCAGATCACCCTTTCTGTACTTTATTATCTAATAATTTTCCTAATCCAATAACAACAACAAGTGTAAATCGAACAAAAATGCCTGCTATGACAGATCTTAAAAAAATTTATAAGGAATTTTCTGAAGATGTTAATCTTATTGTTGAAGACGGGAATATTAACCGGAAAGGCTCTGAAATAAGAATATTTAAAAAGGGGATATGGGTCAGAATAAGATGAGAATAATAGTTCTCAAATTAATTCTATCATTATCTTCAATTACAGAGTTTGGAAACTGTTTTGATATTGGCGAAGTATTAAAATACGATGCTTATTTTTCAAATATTAATGCTGCAGAAGGCAGTTTGAAAATTATTGGAATTGAAAAAATAGATAATGCTGATACGTATCATGTTCAGTTTATTGCAAAAACAAAAGGAATTACAAATCGAATATTTCCTATAAATGACGTTATTGACTTATGGCTAGATAAAGGTGATCTCCTTCCTCATCGTGTTAAATCAAGTATTAGAGAAGGAAAATTTAGAAAAAATGAGGATATTTATTTTTACCAAAAAGATAGATATGCAATAAAAAATAAAAAAAAAATTAATCTTGAAGGGGATGTGCATTCTCCTTTTTCATTATTTTATTATTTTAGAGATCAAGAACTAGATATTTATAAATCGCAAAAAATAAACATACTTAAGGGAAGCAAGATTGAAAAAATAAAGGTAATTGTTGAAAATAATATCAAAGTATCTGTCCCTACAGGAGTTTATAATTGTACAAAAATTATTCCAACAAAACTAGAAGGACAGAAATTTAAAAATAATGCTGAAATGGAAATTTATTTTTCTGATGATTCTAGTCATTACCCAGTAAAAATTAAAATTAAATTAAAGTTTGGTTCTTTAACTCTAAAACTAAGAGAAATAATTAATTAAATAGTCTTGTGATATCTGAGAAAATAACCGTAAACATTAATACGAGAAGAAATGCCATACCAATTTGTTGGATTACCATTCGGGTATTAATTGTCAATGGCCTTCTAATTATACCTTCGATTAGATGAATAAATATATGACCACCATCTAAGCCTGGAATAGGCAGAATATTTAAAAAAGCTAGATTCACGCTTAGCAATGCCATAAAGGTGAAAAATGGGACTAAACCTGCTTCGGCTGTTTGACCTGCAAGTTGGGCAATCATTATTGGTCCACCTAAATCACTAACTGATGCAGAACCTGAAAACAGCATTCCAATGCTCGAAATAATTAAATTAAAACTAGAGATAGTTCTATCCAAGCCAACAAGAGTAGATTTTATCAAAGTAGGCTTTTCATAAAAAAACTGAGGTGAAATTCCTATTATACCAATCGTGTCAATTTTACTTTTATTTGGAATCAATGTGAATGTCGTAAGAACTTTAAATTCTTCAGTCTTTCCAAATCTATCAACCTTAATATTTAGTTCTTTCTGTGGGTTTGCATGAATAATTGATGTCATATCCTTCCAAGAAGAAATATAAGAGTCATCTATTTTTATAATTCTATCTCCAGGTAATATTCCAATTTTTTTTGCAGGCATTTCATCTTGTACTTTAGAAACAACTGGTTCTTTACTGTACTCAGGTATTCCTTGAAAAAAAGCGATTGAGGAAAAAATAAAAAATGCTAACAATGTATTCATCAATACACCGGCAATTAAAATCCAAATTTTTGCCCAAAGAGGCTTTGACATGAATTCATTTTCTTCATTTTTAAGAGATGAATCCATACTTTCATCTAACATTCCTGCCATTTTAACATAGCCACCTAATGGCAATAGAGCGATTACATATTCTGTGTTTGTACCTATTCTATTATTTCTTTTTATTAATTTCTCATAGACTGGTTGCCATTTTAGAACTCCCCCCTTTTTTTTATAAAAGAAAAGTCTAAATAAAAATCCATGATCAATAGAAGTAATCGTAAAAATCCTAGGCGGCATACCAATTGAGAATTTTTCCACATACACACCAACTGATCGAGCTGCAAAAAAGTGTCCTAACTCATGAATTGTTACTAAAATACCGAGAAGGAGGATAAAGGATAATAATGTTGTCATAATGTTAAATAGGTGTTAAAAATACATCTGATCTATCTTTTATAAAAAACCTTTTACATGATCTCCAATCCAAATATCGAGTTCTTTTAGGTCTTCCAATTTTGGGTCTTTGATCCAATTATGATTTTCAAGACATGATTCATTTATTTTAGGTATTTCTGTAAATTTAATTTTATTCTTCAAAAACATATCTACTGAATAATCATTTGCTAAATTTAAAGCAGCGCCAGCAGTTCCTTTCTTTTTCAGTGACCTAAATGCTAAATCTATACATGGAAACCTATTAAAATCAGGCTTTTGAAATGTTAAGTCTCCACAATCAAAAAAGTTTAATCTTTCCCAAGGGGAAGCAATATGTCTAGGATAAGTAAGTGCATATTGAATAGGCACTTTCATGTCAGGAACCCCCATTTGAGCTTTTATTGCTCCATCTTTTAATTCGATCATAGAGTGAATGATCGATTGAGGATGAATTACAATCTTTATATCTTCCACATTAAAATCAAAAAGCCAATATGCCTCAATAACTTCAAAACCTTTATTCATCATCGTGGCACTATCAATTGATATTTTTTTTCCCATATCCCAGTTAGGGTGCCTTAAGGCATCTTCAACTTTTATATCACAAAATGTTGTTATTTCTCTTTCTCTGAATGGCCCACCACTTCCCGTTAAAATAATATTTCTTATATCATCTAATCTTTCTCCCCTTAAGCACTGCCAAATCGCAGAATGTTCACTGTCAACAGGAAAAAGCTTAGACTTAGATTTTTTTAGAGCCCTGCAAATAATTTCTCCGGCCATAACAAGGCTTTCTTTATTTGAAAGGGCAACGTCAACTCCAGTATGTATTGCCTTAAGAGTTGGTTCCATACCAGATGCTCCAACTAAAGCATTAAGCATTATATCAACATCATTCCTCGATGCGATTTCTAATAAACCTTCCCGTCCTTTATATATTTTAATAGATGTATTTTTTAAATATTTTTTTACATCATTGTATTTTGATTCATCCGAGATACAAATTGCTTTTGGTTTAAATTTTAAAGCTTGTTGTACTAAAAGATCTGAATTGCTATGCGCAGTTAGATAAATGACATCTAGTTTATTTTTAAGATGAGAAATAACCTCTAAGGAATTGACACCAATAGAACCCGTTGATCCAAGTATAGAAACTCTTTTTAACATTATAAGATTTCCTTTTGAGCTATAAGTGTAAACGAACGAACTTCACTATTGGTCTTAAAACCAAAACCTAAATCTACCATTAAAACTGATCTCAAGCATTCTAGCTCTAAATAATTTATTTGATCACTTCTTTTGAAGCCAATAGATTGAAATTTGTGGCTAATTTTACTTTTATAAAACATTGAACCAATTCCATATCTAAATTTATTCTTTTTCCAGATTAACCATTTTTTTAAATCTACATTAATTGAATTCAATTTGAAATCATCCAAGCCTTTTAAATCTGATCTTTGTATTGAGACTAATGTGTTCAAAGTATCATTTGTTCCAAAATAGTATTGAAATCCAGCTCCTAAAACTTGAGGTAAATCATTCTCGGATTGAAAACCAAAAATTTTTGATGTAATCGAGAGATTTTTTGTTATTTTGAAAGAAATATTAAGGTTAGGGTAGGTATTTTTTTTTTCAGCGTTCATATTTATTGATGTTAGACCGTATTGCAAAAAGATTATTCCTCGATTTAATGGATTAATTATTGGAGACTGGGACAGCCAAAAAGCAGAGTTTAGAAAAATGGATTGGCAGTCACCGCAGTCTTTTAAATTAAACTGTGGACTTGAAGATGAAAAAAGAAAACTAGATAATATCCAGGCCTTCAGAAGGATTTTCATAATTTAAAATTAAATAATACCGCGATTTGAAGATCTGATAAAATTTAATATCTGATCTTTCAAAGATGATTTTGGAAATTCTTTTTCTATTTTTAAAATTGATTTATTTCTGCTGCCTGTTGACTTGAAGTATACTTTATATATTTCTTTAATTACTTTTCGATCAGAAGGTGAAAACCCTCTCCGTTTTAGGCCTGTGCTATTAATTCCTTGATATGCTAATGGAGCATCTGCCCCTAAAATAAAAGGAGGAACATCTTGTACCACTCTAAAACCTCCTCCAATAAAAGCATGTTCCCCTATTTTTGTAAACTGATGAACTAAAACACCCCCCCCAAGAACAACCCAATTTTGAATCTCTACATGTCCACCTAAAGTAGTAAGATTTGACATTATTACATTGTCACCTAAAATACAATCATGAGCAACATGTGTAGAGGCCATTAATAAGCAATTAGAACCAACTCTGGTCTCACCTGATTCAGAAGTACCTCTATTTATAGTTACATACTCACGAATCGTTGTATTATCCCCAATAATTGTTTTTGTATTTTCGCCTTCAAATTTTAAATCTTGAGGAATTTCACCAATAGAGCTTGCATGGAAAATATTACAACCTGTTCCAATTTTAACATTTGGGAGAATATTGACATGGTTACCTATTATTGTATTGTCACCAATATATACATTTTCTCCAATTATAGAATAAGGTCCTATTTTAACATTAGAGCCTAATGATGTGCTTTCATGAATGATAGCTGTGGGATGTATTACTTTAGCGATGCTATTCTTTCGCTCTATCAACAAGATTAGCTGCAAATTTTGCTTCGGCAACAAGAACTTGATCAACAAAACATTTACCATGGAATTTGCATAGATTTAGTTTTCTTTTTACTAATTCCATATGGACTTTTAATTGATCTCCGGGTGTGATTGGTTTTCTAAACTTTGCAGCTTCAACAGTAGAAAAAAACATATTCATTGATAGCGGATCTTCGATTTGATTTAACATTAAAAAAGATCCAGCTTGTGCCATTATTTCTAATGAAAGGACTCCAGGCATCACTGGCTGCCCTGGGAAGTGGCCTTGAAAAAAAGGTTCATTTATTGTCATATTTTTTAGTGCTATAAGAGACTTTCCTTCCTCAATAATATCAATTCTATCGATCAAAATAAATGGATATCGATGGGGTAATATTTTTATAATATCATTTATCTTGAAACTTTTTTGATTTAGTAATTTATCCATTATTTAGCTCCGACCACAAAAGGCTTAATTCCTTTGAGTATTCTTTTTTTATTTTTTTAACAAATTCTACGTTGCTAGCATGTCCAGCTCTAGCTGCCGTAACATGTCCTTTAATTGGTACACCTAAGAGTGCAAGGTCTCCTATTAAATCTAATGTTTTATGCCTAACCGGTTCATTCTTAAAACGAAGAACTTTTCCATTTAAAATCCCATTAGCACCTTGAATAATATTATGCTCTAACCCGAATAATTCTTTTAATCTTTTCATCTCATTATTATCAATTTCTTTATCAATTATAACAACAGCATTATCTAAAGCTCCGCCTTTGATTAAACCTCTTTCTTTTAACATTTCAACTTCGCTTAAAAAACAAAAAGTTCTAGCTGGTGCAACTTCAAAGGCAAAATCTTCTTCCATATTATAAATTGCTTCATATTGAGTCCCTAATGCTGTCAGCGGGTATTCAACCATAAAAGTAATTCTAAAACGATCTGATGGAATAACATGGATATCAATATCTCTGTATGGGTTCGTGTAATTTATAGCTCTAGTAATTTCAAGCACCTTTCGTTCTTTCTTTTGAAGCATTATACCCGCTTTAATAAGACACTCAACAAAGTCTTTTGCGCTACCATCCATAACCGGTGGTTCTTTTCCAGTTAATTCTATCAAAATATTATCAATTCTTAATCCACTTACCGCAGCTAGAGCATGTTCTACAGTGTGAATTCTCACATCGTTCTCTTCAATTGTTGTTCCTCTAGAGATATCAACCACATGATCGATATCTGCTTTGATTTCAGTACAACCAGGAATATCAGATCTTATAAAGCGTATTCCATAATTTTCCGGTGCGGGATGAAATGTTATTTTAGTTTGGACACCAGTATGGAGGCCAACCCCTTCACATGACTGAGATGTTCGGATTGTTCTTTGTTTTCTTTCCATATTTATTTTATCAAATTTTTTATTTATTTATTTTATAATAATCTTTTCCAATCTTATTTAAGATTGCCTGACTCTTATTATGTTCTCTTATTTTTCGAGCAGGGAAACCAGCATAAGTTTTCCCACCCTTATGCGACTTAGTAACGCCTGATTTTGCGGCAAAGGTAGAATCCGAACCAATTTTTAAGTGCCCTGCTACCCCAACTTGACCAGCAAAAGTACATGAATCACCAATAAAAGTACTACCTGAAATACCAACTTGTGAAGCTATTAAACAATTCTTTCCAATCTTAACATTGTGTGCTATTTGAATTAAGTTATCTAGTTTAGAACCTTCTCCAATGACAGTTTTTCCAATTGTACCTCGATCTATTGAACAATTTGAACCTATTTCAACATTATTTTTAATTTCAACTTGTCCTGTCTGAGGTATTTTATAATTAGACTTTTTATCAATTACATAACCAAACCCGTCACATCCTATTACCGTTCCACTATGAATAATAACATTATCTCCAATAAACGTACCATTATAAACTGACACATTAGGATGTATAACAGAATCGAATCCAACAACAACATTTTCGCCAATAAAAGAATTAGCTCCAATATAAGAACCGTCTTTAATTACTGAATTCGACATAATAAATACTGATGGACCAATACTTACATCATTACCTATTCTTGAATTAGAGCTAATATTTGCTGAAGGATGAATTGTTTTTTTTGTAATCTTTTTTGGGAAAAAGAGCTCTAATGTTTTAGCCATTGCTAATTGTGGGTTTTCCACAACTATTCCACTCTTATCACCTAATAGTTCAGCAGATTTAACCAAGATAGCCGAAGATTTTGTTTTATCTAAATATTTTTTATATAAAGGATTTGACAAAAATGTAATAGTATTAAGCCGACTGTCTTGTATTTCTGAAACACCTTCAATCAGAAGCTTTTTATCTCCTATTACTTGACCACTTACATAGTCTGATATCTCACTTAAAGTGAGTTTCATGTATAACTACTTTTTAGAGTCTAAGTTTCTTAATTCATGCAGAACATCATCTGTCATATCATATTTAGGTTTAAAATATAAAAGTCCAACAGAAGCATCTATTATATAGTCAAAGCCACCGTCAATAGCAACTTTATCTACCGCCTCTTTTACTTTACCTAAAATTTCATACTCCATTTGAGCTTGCTTTTTCATCAGCTCGCCTTGAGGTCCAACTTTTTCTGCTTGGTAATTTTGAATAGATCTTTCCATTTGAGATAATTCTTGTTTAATACTTTCTCCCTTATCGAGGGCCATTAAACGCTTCACTTCATAATCTTGTTTCAAGCTATCCATTTTAAGCACCATTTGATCAAACTCTAATTGTACTTTACGGTACTCTAATTGCAATTGAGACTCTGCTTCTTTAAACTCTTCGAATTCTGTTCTTATCCTCTCTGATAAAATATAACCTATCTTGAGCTGAGCTGTAGCAATATTTATGAATCCAAAATATGCTATTAAAAAAATAATAATCCGCGTATAGTTTCTCACGTTACCCTCCTATTAATTAAAATTGCTGTCCAAATGTTAATGTTGTTTTCCATTCAGGGTTTAATTCACCATTTGAATCGATTCTATCAAATCCGTACCCAATATCAAAACCTAATTTTCCAATCATTGGCATAAAAAACCTTATTCCTGCTCCAGCAGATCTCTTAAGATCCATCGGACCTCTCCTTGGAAGATTTAATCTTTCCATTAGGTCATTTGATGACCAAACATTTCCCATTTCCGCAAAGAGGATACCATAAACTACAGGATTTTCTGCAAATGGCACTCTAAATTCTGTACCCAACTTAACCATTGTATTCCCACCAATTGGATTCGAACTTGCTGTTAATGGACCAACACCATTGTCATCATATCCCCTTAATGGATTTCCGTAAGGAATACCATTTCCTCCCATTATAAAACGATCATTATAAGGAATAAACGATATCCCTCCATTTTTTGAAGGTAATTCTTTTATTACACCAAATTTAAATGAATTTGTCAAAACAAATTTCCAAAAAGTTGGTGTATACCATTCTAAGTTAAGAATATGCTTGTGAAAATTTTCCTGTCCCCCTAAAAGCCATCCAGAAAGGGTAGAGTTTAACGAAAAGTGAGAACCTATTGTTGGGAATTCCGGGTGATCTCGACTATCTCTTCTTATAGCTTGCGTTAATGAAATTCCATCTGACTGCTTCATGCCTCCGGCATAATTGGTCAAGTCTTCTTCTGTTCCTTTATTTATTCTTCTAGCCATTTGAAATGACCAAGTTCCCCTAAAAAAGTCATCAGGCCATTTAAAAATTCGCCCCCACATTATACTTCCACCCGCTAGAGTAGTTAAAAGAGGAGAATAATATGCTGTTGAACCACCTCCTTGCAACCTATAAAAGATAGATCCTCCTAATAGGTTCTTTGTATCGTTAACCATTGGATCAGTAAAACTAATACTTGCCGTTCGATACTTGGGCTGATTTGAATTAAGGTCTTGATAATTGTATGAATTTGAGCCACCAACGTTTGTTCCAATATTGAAACTGAAACTAAAGCTTTGACCTCTTCCTCTGAAATTAGGTAGAGCAAGCCCACCTCCGCCTGTCATTCCTAATGATTGGGTGTAACCCATATTTGCGTTAGCTTGGCCTGCAGGTTTCTCCTCAACCGCAAATTCAATATCTACTTTATCTTCAGAAACTGGCAAAATATTTGGTGCCGCATTAGCGAAGAAGTTTAACATCATAACCTCTCTATAGCTACGCGCTATTCTTTCTTGACTGTAAACATCGCCTGGAAATACTCTTAATTGTCTTCTTATCACATTTTCACGAGTCCTCGTGTTTCCAATAATTGCTATCTGATTTATGTATACCTTGTGGTTTTCAACAATTGAAAAATTCACATCTAGAGAATCTTTACCAACAGGTGTGATTTGAGGTTCAATACGACTATATATGTAGCCTCTATCTAAATAAAGTCCTTGGACCCTAGAATAAACAGCCATATTAAAAGCTTCTTCATTGTACTTATCACCTTTTTTTAGGGACAGTGCTCTTTCTAACTCATTTTTACTAAAAAGGCTCATCCCTTCCCAAGAAAAATTCCGATATTTATATGAAGGGCCTTCTTCTAATGTAAGCACTAAATTTATCTTTTTTTTATCTTCTGAAAATTGAACAGAATCACTTAGCACCCTAAAGTCTCTATATCCTTTATTTTTATAGAATGCTGTCAACAGAGACATATCCTCTTTAAATTTAGTTTTATCAAATGTCGACCTCCAAAAGAAATACCATGGCTGCTGCTTTGTTTCCTTAAGTTGCCAACGAAGTTTAAAATCAGAAAAGGTTTCATTCCCATTAAATAACACCTTGCTAATTTTTGTTTTATTATTTTCTTTAATCTCAAAACTTAAGTTTCGAGCTAATTCTTTACCTCTTCCGCCAAAAAGTGTTATTTTTTCTTTTGGAACAACTAATTTTGACTGGATTTCAATATTTAAGAATCCTTTTTCAGCATATAATTTTTTTATCAGCTCTTCTGATTTGTTAAGTGTATTTATTTTGATCCGTTGCCCTTCTGATAAGGATAATTCCTCAATAATCTTAGAATCTTTCAACTTTTTATTTCCACTAAACTGAATTTTGTTTAGAACATAATTTTCAGAAACAAAAATTATAATATCTAAACCAGCATTAGTCTCTTCTTCAAATTCTATTTGAATATCTTGGAAGAGGCCAAGCTTCCACAAACGTTTAATTGCTCTTGGAAAGTCAACCGGGGAGACTAGTTGACCCTCTTTTAAACCAGCCGTGAACAATATGGTGTTATCTGAGGTAATTATATTGCCTCTTGTTTTAATATTATTTATTTTTATACTCTCAACGTTCTCTTGCGAAAAAGTTGCTGTAATGAAAATTAAAAATGAAAAAAATAATTTCAAGAAGAGTCTCTAATTTGCTCGCTTACTTTACCAAATCTTCGTTCTCTTTTCTGGTAGTCTAAAATTGCTTCTAGTAATTCTTTTTCTCTAAAATCTGGCCAATAAGTGCTTGTCATATATATTTCGGTGTAGGCGCTTTGCCATAATAAAAAGTTACTTAGTCGACTTTCACCACTTGTTCTAATCATTAAATCAGGGTCTGGTATTCCGTTTGTATAAAGATATTTAGAGAATAACTCTTCATTAATATCACCAACAGATATCAAACCATCTTTAACTTGCATAGCTAAAGTTTGCGTGGCCTCCAGCATCTCCTGCCGACTGCCGTAATTTAACGCTAGTGAAAGATTCAATCCCGTATTTTGAGAAGTCAAACTTATTCCTTCTTCCAAACCTTTTCTTGTACTTGGTGGTAGCATTTCTAGATCACCAATAATGTTAAATTTTACATTATTCTTGTGAAGGCCTTTAACTTCTTTATTAATTGTTCTTAGTAAAAGTGTCATTAAGGCTGATACTTCTTTTTTGGGTCGTTTCCAATTTTCTTTAGAAAAAGTGTAAAGAGTTAAGAACTCAACATCGATTTCGCCACAGATACGTGTGACTTCTCTAACTGAGTTTACTCCTTCTCGGTGGCCAGCTATTCGTGGTAGAGTTCTCTCCCTAGCCCATCTTCCATTTCCATCCATTATAATAGCTATGTGCTTCGGAATATCACTAGGAAGTATTTTAGTTTTATTAGAATCAGACATATTTTTTGGTTTGAAAAATATTAATGCCTTGAATTATAATATGTCTGGAAAAGACAAAATATTATGCAAAGTAATTATTGAACAACGGAAATTAAAATATGTTCCAATTATACAGACCACTAATCATTCTTTACTTTAATCTGATTTAAGAGTTGGTCTACTATATTATCATATAATTTTTTAGATTTTGAGTCACTGTCTTGAAGAACAACAGGCTTTCCTTCATCAGTTGCACGAACAATATCTTCCAATACAGGTATTTTCCCCAACAGAGGAACATCTAATCTTTTACTTTCAGATTCTCCTCCACCCTTTTTAAATAGATCGAGCACTAAGTGAAACTCTCCTTCTGCATTGATTTTTGTCTTTTTACCATTTATTTCTATTTCAGTAGTTTTACCTTTATCCAAAATAATACCATCAACAGAAAATCCAGACATGTTTTCTATAACTCCTAAAACAGGGGTATTAACTTTACGGAACATGTCTGCACCTTTTCGGACATCTGCTAAAGCGATATCTTGAGGCGTGGTGACAATAACTGCACCCGTCATCTTCAATTTTTGAGTAAGCGTTAGTTGGATATCTCCAGTTCCAGGTGGTAAATCTAGAATCATGATATCTAAATCCCCCCATTCTACATCTTTAAAAAATTGTTCAGTCATTCTTGATACAAGGGGGCCTCTCCATATAACAGGAGTATCATTACCGCTGATAAAACCAAAGCTCATAACTTTCATACCAAATTTTTCTAATGGTATTAATTTCTTGTCTTCTGTCATTTGGGGCTGCTCGTGTAAATCGAGCACAATAGGAAGAGAAGGACCATAAATGTCTAAGTCTAGAAGACCAACTTTCATTCCTTTTTTAGCCATTGAACAGGCTAGATTAACGGCAACAGTTGATTTACCAACTCCACCTTTACCACTAGCAATAGCAATTATATTACTTACACTACCCAAGCCTTGCTCTTTAGGCTGAATAGATACATTAGAAGGTTTTGTATCACCAGACAATGCTATCTCTATTTCAGCAAAGTCATTTTTTAGAACAGTTTTTATAGCATCAATAATTTCTTGTTTTTTATTCTGATTTTGAGATGCAATATTAAGAGTCAAAACTACTCTATCACCAACAACCTCTAAATCTTTTACCATACCAAAGGATATAATATCTCTTGAAAACCCCGGATAGTTTATAGATTTTAATTTTTCAAATATTTGAGCTTTATTCATCTCTTCCATAAAAAAAAGCGGCTACTTTTCGTAGCCGCTTTTGATTTTAGTTAATAAGCTATTTATCCAGGATAATCCCTTCCAAACCACTCATAATTTATTTTAATATATTTATTCCATTCTTCTGGAACTTCGCTTTCTTCAAAAATTGCTTCAACTGGACATTCTGGTTCGCACGCTCCACAGTCGATACACTCCTCGGGATCAATATATAGAGAATCCTTTTCCTCAGGAACAAATCCATCTACTTTAGCCTCCGCACCTGCGCCTTCTTTATCATGAGGTCCATGGATACAATCAACAGGGCAAACTTCCACACAAGCTGTATCGCAAGTACCAACGCATGGTTCAGCAATGATATAAGTCATATTAGTACTCCTACTTAATTACGTTTTTTTAAATTCTTTTAGTTGTATAATTTAAAGGGAAAAGTTGCATGTCAAAAACGTTTATCATTCAATTATTAATAATATTTTGTAGGCTGAAAAATTAAATTAAATGGAATATATAAATGAATCCAATTGTATTGAAAAAAACTTAATTATTGAAGTATATATTGATAGGATTATCAAATATTATCAAGCTTATTCAGAGATGTATAGTTTCCTGTTTTGGAGCTCAGTCATGTTTTTAACTTCCTTTATTTCTTTCACTGCTCCTTTTATTTCATTATCAAGTTTTTGTAAAATTCTATCGTTTGTTGCCATAGAATTACTGAGTTGAATAAACTCTTTATTTGCAACTATGACTTTATCTTTTGAAGAATTCGCATCATCAATTAAAACATCTAATTGATTTTCAATCTGGTTTATTTTAGCCTTAAGAGTATCTGATTCCAAATCACTGTTTGCAACTCTTGTGTTAATCATAAACAATCCAATTAATACTAAAAATATATTAAAAGCAATTAGAGCGGTCGTTGTGTTTTCTTTTTTCATAATAGTACTTTTTATTCTTTATGATTAAAAATAATATAAATGGTTGATTTTGTAATGCAAAAATAATTAGTACATACTCATAATACCAAGAATTATTAATATGAAATATGGCACTAAATCCGCGGCACCAAGGTAATCTTTAGCTATTCGTTGCCCTAAAAATAAAAAGATTAGGGTAATTGCAAGATGAACAAACCCGTAAAATATCCAGAGGGTAGTTCTTTCAGTAAAAGAAAAATAAATCCCATAAACCAACATTCCTCCTCCTACGAGTTCAAATAATGTAATAATGGTTAAAAGAGTTGGATATATTTTTTTAAATATACTGTCTTTAAAGTGAACTTGGAAATATTCAAGATTTCCTTTTCTATCAAATATTTTATCTAAACCTGATTGAATAAAAACAATTAAAATGAAAATTGCAATTAAGATTTGACAGAGTACAAGAGGATCTTTAAATGGGACCCCTAATAATTCAATTCTATCTCCATACCTTTCGGAAACTGTTTGGGAAAGTAAAAAATTTGTTGATATTGCTATTATTGAAAAATGTTTTAAAAAATTGTTCATAATAATGATTCTCTAGTTAATTAACTGATTTATACGATTCCTTACAAGATCTCTTAGCTCTATGACAGACATTTTGGAATACTCCGCGTTTGTAATTGGTTCCCCAAATCTAAGTATTAATTGACCAGGCTTAATGCGCCAATCTGTTTTCTTTTTAGCTTTAAATGCTCCAATCAAACCAATGGGAATAATTGTTGCCTCTGAATTTTTGGCTAAGTGAAAGGGGCCTTTTTTGAATTCCCCTAACTTACCATCGGTTGTTCTCGTTCCTTCTGGAGCAATTAATATTGATGCGCCATTTGATATTCTTTTCTCTGCTTCAGAAAGACTACTCAGAGCTTTTTTTATTTTTTTCCTATAAATAGGTATAATTCCATATTTATCAAGAACTTGTCCCCATAGAGGATATTTAAAAATTTCAATTGCAGCTACAGCTGTTAAATAATGATTGGTATATGCACCAATCATAAATTGGTCAAACATTGATGCATGATTAAACATGTAAATATATGGTTGATTTGCTTTTGAAGGAGGATTACTATCTCGTTTTAATATCTGTCCTCCAAAAAAACACCAAAACCAACATATTGGTCTTAGAAAGATATAAATTTTTTTATGTGGAATTATCATTATTAATATAAAAATAGTAATCAGAGCAATAAAAGTATAAACAAACCAAATTGGCCACAAAAAAATTGAAAGGAGTGACTTTGTCATTTAGTTGTGGTACCCCATTAGGCTGAAAATCTTATGGTTTACATTTGAAAATGGGAAAGAAGCTATTTCGCGAGGAATAATTAATTTCTGTTTTTCTTTATTTAGAGACTCTTTATTTATTATTTTACAACTGTAAACAGAAACTAAAACAGAAAAATGTGAGTATCTATGCTTTACCTCTCCTAATTTTTCTTTCATTTTTATATCTAGATGAAGATCTTTCTTTACTTTTTTTATAAAAGTTAAAACCGGTTCCTCATCAACATTAATTTTAAAATTTGGTATTTCCCAAAGGCCACCCAACATTAAATTTGTTTCACGTTTTCTAATTAGAAAATTTTCTCCATCCCATAAAAACCCTGATATAAAATGATACTCTGGAATAACTGACTTTTTGTTTTTAGTTGGATAAGCCTCCGGTTTTCTATTTTTAAAACCAATACAGGAGCTTGAAATAGGACAATTGCCACACTTTGGGTTTCTTGGAAAACATATTGTAGCTCCAAGTTCCATCATACTTTGGTTAAAATCACCTGGTTTAAAATCGGGAATTAGTTTTTTTAATCTATTTTTGACCCTTTTCATATTTTGAGTCGAACTTTTCTTAAAACCAAGCTGCCTAAACATTACTCGCTTAACATTACCATCTAAGACCGCATATTTCTTACCGAAAGCTATCGAAAGAACCGCTGATGCGGTGTATTCGCCAACTCCAGGTAGCGATATGAAAGAAGTCCAGTCGTCGGGAATATATCCCTTATATTGATCGCAAATAACTTTTGATGCTTTGTGAAAATTTCTGCATCTATTATAATAGCCTAAACCCTCCCACATTTTTAATAAATCCTCTAAATCTGAGTTTGCCACAGAAGAGATATTTGGATACTCAAAAATCCATTTTCTGTAATATGGAATAACAGTACTAACTTTAGTCTGTTGTAACATTATTTCGGACAGCCAAATTTTATATGGATCCTCAACGTCTCTAAAAGGCAAACTCCTTTTATGAATTTGATACCAGTCCAACAACGATTTATAAAATAATTTATTTTCCATTTTTCAATTTATTTTGAATTAAGATGAGATTTCACCATCTCCCATTGTAATAATGAAACTTTTTCAATTACATTTTGAGAAACATCTTTGCCTAAGCTTTTTTCAAGTTTTCTTCCTGCTTTAGAAATTTGATGATTAAGATCATTTTGAACTTTTTTACCACTTTCATTTAAAAAAACTTTTATAACTCTACGATCATTTTTTGTAGGTTTTTTCAAAGCCCAATTTTTTTTTATTAACCCATCTACTAATCGGGTTAAAGTACTATTCTTAATCCCAATTTTTTTTGCTAAATGAGCCATTTCAACACCATCATTAGTAATTAATATAATTGAAATAATTTGTTGTGGCGTAACTCCGGGGTAAGATACATTTTTTCTAAAGTAACTTTGCAAATCTATTAAAAAAGAACTAATTATTTCATTATAATTCATATTTGTATATTACAACAAAAATTAATTAGCGGCTTGGCAAATCAGACAACCTATTTAAGTGAGAAATAAAAAAAGATTTTGATATTTCTTTTCTTTCTTTATTTGCTAAGTGCCCTATAATATTCCAATGATCCATTCTAGGAATCCTTATCCAATACCATTGACCAGTAATGAGCAGGTCTTTTGGATCGTACTTTGAAGTAGCATCAGAACCATTTGACTTAGAAATTGGTGCTTTCATTGATATTGAGTTTACAACTCCATCGTTTTCATACCATTCAGAGGTTGTTTTATTTCCATCTGACCAATAACCATTTCTAGACCCGATTATTTTAGACCTAGTCCTTGTAATAATTGATGTCCCTTTTACTGGAATATGGAAATCGGATTTCTCTTTTTTCATAGTTGTCGAAGTAATTATAGAAAAATAGTAAATATCTGAAGAGATCTGGAAGAGAGAGTTTAATTCTTCTGCTCCTGATAAACTTAAGTCCCAAGAAGCTATATTTTTTGTTTTCCACGAAATATGGTTACGCATTCTGTATAAATAACTAGACCAACTTTCTTTTAAATTTCGCTTAAAGCCCCATTGCTCAAGATCAAAGTTGTAAAAGTCTGTCCCTACTACCCCCGCAATACCAATAAAGTATTGTATGAATGGAATTGTTTTAGTAATAATTTCTGAAAGTGTAGTACCATTATGAGGTGTTGAAATAGCCGTTATACTGTAAATATATTCTTTTGAAGAAGAGCCAAGTAATTCAGACTTTTCTTTTATAAGCCCATCTTTATCTTCAAAAAATTCTTGAGACAAAAGATAATCCAACATTCTGGCTGTTTGCCCTCCCATGCTATGTCCTATTATATGGATTGGATTATCTTGGCTCCATTCAGGATAAAGTCCTTGATAATTTTTTTCAGAAGGTTTTTGGATAATTTTATATTTTTGAGAGTGTATTTTCCCATAATCAACTTGCCCTCCCTTTAATTGATAATACATTTCAATAGCTCGTTCATAATTAGAGGATACTGGGCCAACTGAGACTTCAAGAACTTTGTGCCCTTTATCCTCGAGCATTTTTACATAATTATTTTTGCCTCCCCAATAACTATAACCACCCATCTCATTTTCACCCCACCCCATAAAACCATGAACAAGAACAATTGGATAATTATTTATTCCAAATAAAAAATTTAAAATAATAAGAATTAAATAGAGTAAAAATCTCATTAAAGTGGAATACCTATTTCGAGTCCATGTATAGTAATGCCATTATTATAAATAAAAGAACCATAACCAATAGTTAAAGTATTTATTTGGTAAGAAAACCCTAAACCTGTAGCACCAAAAATAGAGGTAGTTAGACTTTGTTTTATATCCTGGCTTAATTTTCTTGATGATGTACCAAAGTTTATTTCAAGTTTTTTATTTATATTAAAGATACCTCCAAAGAAGAGTTCTCGATCTCTTTTTTTATTACTTCTAGAGAAATCAAATAAAATTTCTAAAGGTAAGTGTTTTAATTTTTTAGAAAAACTATAGACTGATTTAGATGAAATATAGATATCTTTACTCTTAAAGTATTGACTACCTATTTCATGAATTGATACACCTATCTTAATATTAGTTTTCTTCATAAGGAAAATTGCTCCATATGAAAAAGACAAAAGGTATAATTCATTATTATTTAGTGAAGAATGAAGAAACTGAATGCTAAAACCTGTTCTCAAAGGAGTTCCATTTAATAATTTTGAGTATGATCCTTTTAGCGATAAATCTTTAGCACTATAATTAGAAGTTTTTATTGCGGACTCATCATAACCTTGGAAAGTTCCATATGATAAGTGCTTAATTGAGATGGATCCAGATCCCGATTTAAATGGAAAACTTATACCCACGTTTTCAGATGTAATAGATGCAGGATAGCGGATGAGCGATGTAGCAAAATAATTAGAGAAATCTACGCTTGGGTTAAGTTTAGATGAAAGTAATGATCCTTTTAAATAGCCTGAACCTCCTAAGGAAAGATCTGCAGAAGAACTAAAAATACTCAAACCGGGATAGCCAGTTTCTGATCTAAGCAGCGATAGTGAAATGTAAAGAACCAGTATATAACTATATTTCATTAAATTAAACTTAATGGGTCAAAATGCACATTTATACGATTATTTCTTAACCGATAAGAAGCTTTGAATATTTTAATATTTTCCCTGATAAAAAAATGTAAAAGCTTTCCATTAGGATCAACTTTCTTTGAAGATTTTAAAATAATTTGATATCTAAATCTATTTTTTACTTTTTCTAGAAAACAAGGTGCTGGCCCTAGAACTTCTAAACCTTTATATTTATTTTTAAAACTGTCAGCGAGTTTAATGATCGTATTATTTACCGAATAATTTTGAAGACCCGTTATTTCAATTTTAGCTAACCAACTGTAAGGAGGATAATCTAGCTCTTCTCTTTCTTTCAACGCAATATCGTAATATTTTAATACATTTAATTCTGAAACCATTTTAATAACAGGGTTTTCTGGTGCGAAAGTTTGAATAACGACTTCCCCACCTTTATCTTTACGTCCTGCCCTTCCTGAGGCTTGGTAAATCAGCTGGAAAATTCTTTCTCCAGATCTAAAGTCTGGTAAATAAAGACCTAAATCAGAATTTATAATTCCAACTAATGTAGTATTTGGAAAATCTAACCCTTTCGCAATCATTTGCGTACCTATAAGTATATCAATTTCACCATCTGAAAATGACTTTAACATGGATGCAACCCCTTTACCTGTTTGAGAAGTATCCATATCTATTCGAGCAATTTTTGCATCTATAAATGTATTTTCAATTAAGTGCTCTACTCTTTGAGTGCCCGTACCTCGATATAATAGGTTAACACTTTTACACTCAAGACAGGACTTCCATTTTGATTTTACTGTATAACTACAGTAGTGACAAATAAGTCTATCATTTTTTTGATGATATGTTAGGGCAACCTTACAATTATTACAATTGGCAACCTCTCCACAGTCTCGGCATTTCACTACAGGAGAGTATCCTCTTCTATTGTGTAAGAGTATTACTTGTTCTTTTTTCTGTAATCTGTCTTCAATTTTATCTTGAAGTACACCTGATAATATCTGACCAAATTTCCCTGATTCTTTCTGCTCAGAAAACATATCAACTAAGAAGACCTTAGGGTATTTTGCGCCACCAAATCTTTTTGATAAATAAAGGTATTTTATCTTTTTAAGTTTATAATTATAATACGTTTCCAAACTAGGAGTAGCGCTGGCAAGAACTACAACAGCGTTTTCATATTTTCCTCTGACAAGAGCAACATCTCTTGCATGATATCTTGGATCTGGAGAGTCTTGACGGAAAGAAGTTTCTTGTTCTTCATCAATAACTATTAAGCCCAGATTTTTTATAGGTGCAAAAATAGCGCTTCTTGCTCCGATAACAACTTTATAATCTCCTTTACATATTTGTTTCCATGTCCAAGACCTTTGTGAAGGTGTAAGCTTAGAATGCCAGAGGGCGATTTTATCACCAAAAACTGCTCTAAAACGACCTGCAATTTGAGGGGTTAACGATATTTCTGGGAGTAAGATTATAGCTGTCTTATCTTTCAAAAGACAATTTCTAACTGCTTCTATATAAATTTCTGTTTTCCCACTTCCGGTTACACCATGCAGTAAAAAAGATTGAAAACTCTCTTTATTTATCCCATTGTTTATATCATTTACAGCATGCTTTTGTTCTTCATTAAAAACTACTTCTTTATGAACCGGGTCAAATATGAAACCAGTCGAATCTGGAAGTAAAACTTTTTCAATTAAGGTAACTAGTTTAATTTTTTGCAAAGACTGGCAAATTTTAAGTGGACTAGAACAGAATTTCTTTAATTTTGTTACTTTAACTAACTTATTTTCAACTAAATGATTTAGTACAACATATTGCTTAGGAGCTCGTTTCTCCAATAGTTTAATAATATTTTCATCTAGAATACTATTTTTTTTTACATACCAGCTTACAGCTGGCTTATACTTTGTTGATAATGATTTTGGAAAAAAAGTTCTAGCTACTTGTCCTATTGGAGTCAAGTAGTATGAACTCATCCAATTAATCAACTTCCAAATTTCAGGAGTCATTATTGTCACATCATCAACTACATCTAAGACCTCTTTTACGTTCCCTTTAAATGTCGTAATATTATTTAACTCTGTTATTATTCCCCTTGTTTTTTTTTTCCCAAAAGGAACTTCAACTCGAGTTCCAACTTGAATCAAGTTTATCAGCCTCGAAGGAATTTTATAACTAAATGTTTTAAAATTAGAAATTGGGAAAGCTACTTTAGCAAACATTAATAACCGCTTATTAGATATTTTATATTAAAAACCCCTAAACGAAAGACTATACTAATTCATAAAGGGGTTTATATATTGGTCTTCTATTTATGATTTAATTACATAAACTTTTACATCTCCGCTCAATTCAGATGTTACCTTTATAGGTACATGAAAAATACCCAAAGATTTAATAGGCTCATCTAAAAGAATAGAACTTCGCTCTACAGTAATTCTTTTATCCTCAAGAGCTTTCTGAATGTCAATAGTTGTAACAGAACCAAACATTTTATCCTCTTCGCCAACTTGCGCTTCAATTGTTATTTCTATATTTGATAGTTTATTTACTATTTTCTCATGTGCAGCAACCTCTCTACTAATGCGATTAGTCTCAGTGTTTTGCTTCTCTTTCGAAATTGCTAAATTCTTTTTTGAAGCACGCAGGCCAATCCCCTCCGGTATTAATTTATTTCTAGCATAGCCAGGTTTTACATTAACAATATCACCCGCATCACCTAATCCTTCATAATTTTTAAGTAGTATTATTTCCATTTTAACCTCTCTATTCTGTTCCTCTTTCAACATATGGCATTAAAGCTATAGAACGCGAACGCTTTATTGCTCTCACTAACTTTCTATGCATTTTAGCACTTGTTCCAGTAACTCTTCTTGGCATAATTTTACCTTGATCATTTACAAATCTACGCAAAAGTTTTACCTCTTTATAATCAATATCATGAATGCCATTTTCTTTAAAATAGCAGAATTTATTTCTATTTTGAAATGCCATTATATAGCCTCCTCTGGTTTACTGTCAACTTCTTCAGCACTTTTTTTCTCTAACTGAGCATCATCTTTAACTGTAGCATCACTAACGTTAGCAGCTAGTTCTTCTTTTTTTGATTCTTCGATATATAACTCTGGCTTAACATCAAGGAGAACCGTCATATGTCTGATGATAGAATTATTTAGTTTCATCCAAGTTGAAAAATCAATCATTTTCTCTTGATTACCTTCCTCAAATTGGAGGAGAACGTAAGTTCCATATTTTTGCTTATCTATTTGATAAGCAAGCCTTTTCTTACCCCAGATTCTATGATTGATTAATTTTGATTCAGTTTTCTCCAACTCTTTAGATATCTCATCCATTGTTTTGTCAAGAACAAGGTTTTCTAAATTTGGGTCAACAATATATATAGTTTCATAATACCGCATGGTATCTCCTGTTATTTTAGCCGACTAGCAGCGGTGCAATGACCAGTGAAACCACTGACATTAGTTTAATTAAAATATTTAATGAAGGGCCAGAAGTATCTTTAAAAGGGTCTCCAACTGTATCACCAACGACAGCTGCTTTATGAGCTTCTGATCCTTTAACAATTTTCTCACCATCGATTTCAACGCCTTCTTCAATCATCTTTTTTGCGTTATCCCATGCCCCTCCTGAGTTTGATTGAAAAATAGCCATTAAAACTCCACAAACCGTCACTCCAGCAAGAAGACCTCCCAGAGTTTCTGGTCCAAATAAGAATCCAACAATTACTGGACTAACCACGGCCAATATACCTGGAGCAACCATCTCTTTAATTGCAGATTGTGTGGAAATTTCTACACAGCGCCCATGCTCTGCTTTACTTAAAGCATCCTCATACAAAGAATGATCGCTCTCAGTCCACTTTTCTTCATCTTTTAGATTCATTAGTTCAAGCGCTTTCTTTAATTCAGGTATTTCCCTAAACTGTCTTCGAACTTCTTCAATCATTGCCATTGCTGCTCTACCAACAGCGCTCATAGCTATTGAAGAAAACAAGAATGGCAACATACCACCAACAAATAAACCTGCCATTACATTCGGCTTTGAAATATCAATACTTGTTATACCTGTTTGTACCATAAAAGCAGCGAAAAGAGCAAGAGCAGTCAAAGCAGCTGAACCAATAGCAAAACCTTTGCCTATTGCAGCAGTTGTATTTCCAACAGCATCTAGTTTATCTGTTCTTTCTCTCACTTCTTTTGGAAGTCCTGCCATTTCTGCAATTCCGCCGGCATTATCAGAAATTGGACCATAAGCATCAACAGCAAGTTGGATTCCTGTGTTTGCCAACATTCCTAAAGCCGCCATTGCAATTCCATATAGACCTGCAAAGTGATGCGCTCCATAAATAGCCGTCGCAATAATTAGAGTTGGAACAGCTGTTGATTGCATACCAACTGCAAGACCCGCGATAATATTAGTTGCCGGACCTGTTAAAGATTGTTCAGTTATTGATTTTACCGGCGATGTTCCTGTGCCAGTATAATGCTCCGTGATTAACCCTATTCCTAAACCTGAAGCGAGACCGATAAAAGTCGCATAAAATACACCCAAACTAAAATAGAGCTTCCCCTGTTGAATAAAACTTTCCGGGAGGAAGGCATTTATTAAGAAGTAAATGACCACAACCATAATAATAGCACTACCAAATTCACCTCGGTTAAGTGATTTTTGAGGATCTCCACCATCTTTAACAGAAACCATAAAAGTCCCTATAATTGAAACAATAATACCTGCGCCTGCAATAAAAAGAGGAAGTACAATGAAGTTTATATCAAATAGTCCAGACACTAAAATACTAGAACCCAAGACCATAGCCCCAATTATTGACCCAACGTATGATTCAAATAAATCGGCTCCCATACCAGCAACATCCCCTACATTATCACCAACGTTGTCTGCAATTGTAGCTGGATTTAAAGGATGATCCTCTGGAATGCCAGCTTCAACCTTTCCTACTAAGTCAGCGCCGACATCAGCCGCTTTGGTGTAAATACCACCACCGACTCTTGCAAATAATGCGATTGAGGATGCTCCAAGAGAAAAACCTGAAATTACATTTAGAACTATTTTCATACCTTCAGCATCTTGCCCGTAAGCATTGGTATAAAGCAAAAATAAACTTGTCAACCCCAGAACTCCAAGACCAACAACACAGAGGCCCATAACAGAACCACCACTAAAGGCAACATTTAAAGCTTTCGAGAGACTCTCTCTCGCTGCATTAGTTGTTCTATTGTTTGCCTTAGTTGCAACTCTCATTCCTAAATATCCAGCAAAACCTGAAGCAACAGCTCCAACAATAAAAGATAACGAAATTAATACGCTTGAATCTGATCTGCCCGAATTAGCAAACCCTAATAGAATGGAAACTATGAATACAAAGATAGCCAAGACTCTGTATTCAGCCTTCAGAAAAGACATTGCCCCTTCTGCTATGCTAGATCCAATGGACTTCATTTTAGAATTGCCTTGGTCTTGTGATTCTATCCAACTTGTTTTCCAAAAAGCGTAAATCATTGCGATAATACCCGCAGCTAAGACAATTGTTACATCATATTTCATTTCTTATTATTCTCCTTCATTAAGAATTATATTTATTCATTGAATAATTAATGCCTTGAGTTAAAATTGAATCTAGAGCATCTGCGCCCTCAACTATCATTCGCTTAACTTTATCTAATTCAGTAGATCTAAAAGGCTTTAAAACATATTTTTCAGCAGGACGCATTATTTCTTCCGTTGCTATACCCAATCGAAGTCTTGGAAAAAAATTAGTTTTGAGATGATAAATTATATTTTCCATTCCCCGATGACACCCATCTCCACCTTTTGGCCTGAGCCGTATCTTTCCCAAAGGCAAATCAACATCATCAACGACAACATATATATCAGGTGGCATTAAGTCCCATTTTTGGGATATTTCCCTCACAATAGCACCACTTAAATTCATTCCTGAAGTTGGCTTTACTATCAGCACATCACGACTTTTATGTTTTGCCGCAAGATAACTACCCTTCCCAGGCTCAAAAATCAAGTGATGTCTTCTGGCCCATTCATCAACAACCCAATAACCTGCATTATGCTTTGTATTTGAATATTTGACACCCGGGTTTCCAAGTCCTACATAAGCAATCACTTTATTCTGAACTGCCTTCTGTACTTGGATCAGCTTCTTCTTCACTAGCAGAACTATCAGAGACTTCATCTGCTTCTTCTTCCACTTCTTCTTCAACTAACTGAGAAATATTGACAACATTGACTTCTTTATCCGTAACAATTTCTATATCATCATTCTCTAGTTTTATGTCTGAAATGCTCATAGAAGAGTTCAGTTCTAGATTTTCAACATTCAATTCTATCTGCTCTGGCACATCAGTGGGAAAGCAATTAATCTCTAATTGATTAATTGACTGAGATAAAAGTCCGCCCTCTTTAACACCTTTTGCATCTCCAACTAAAACAAGTGGAACCGTAATTGTCATTTTTTCTGATCTGCGAACACGCATCAGGTCAAGATGTATAACCTCATCTGTTACAGGGTGATACTGAACTTGTTTAATCATTGTGAATTGGCTCTCGCCTTCTTGTTCTATTTCAAAAATTCTTTGCCCAGACTGCATTGCACGAAACAAAATAGACTTATCAATTTCAATATTAACATTCTTTTCGCCAGCATAATATAAAACTGCAGGAATTAATCCTTTACGCCGTAATGACTTTACTCCTTTTGTTTTTAATTTTGTTCTGTCTGAAACTTCTAGCTTATAGTATGACGATGACATTTTTTGTCTCCTTTTTAAAATTCAAATAAAGCACTGACAGATTCACCATTGTGAACTCTATCAACCGCTTTTGCAAATACTTCACTAACAGAAACAATTTTCATTTTCTCAAGGTTCTTTTCTTTAGGAATTAAAATTGTGTCTGTAATTATAATTTTTTTTATTTGAGATATATTCAATCTTTCAATTGCTGGACCAGATAGGACCCCATGGGTAGCAATTGCTGTAACTGAAGTAGCGCCTTTTTCTAGTGCTGCTTCGGCAGCATTTACCGTTGTCCCCGCTGTGTCTATCATATCATCAATAATAAGGACATCCATACCATTCAAATCTCCAATTAAATGACTGACTTCTGCTTTATTCGGGGCGTATCTTCTTTTATCAATTAATGCAAAGTGCATTCCCAAATTTTTAGCATAGCCCTGACTCATTTTAGCAGAACCAACATCAGGAGCTAGAACAACAGAGTTTTTAGGATCAAAGCTTTCAGAGGCTATTGATTCAAGGATGATACTTCTGCTGTATAGATTGTCAAATGGAATTTTAGCAAAACCCTGTATTTGAGTTGAATGCAAATCCATTGTAATAATTCTATCTGCGCCCATAACTGTTAAAATATCGATCATAACTCGTGATGATATTGGAACCCGGGGCTGATCTTTGCGGTCTTGTCTGCCATAACCAAAATAAGGAACAACGACGGTAACAGTATCGGCCGAAGCGCGAACGGCAGCATCTACCATTAGAGTTAATTCAATTATATTTTCTGAAGGTCCATTAGTAGACTGAATAATAAAGACATCATGACCCCTAATATTTTCTTCATATTTTACCCATAACTCTCCGTCGGAGAAAGTCCGAATTGAAACTTTACCCAATTGACGACCTAAGGCTAAGGCTACTTTGTCTGCGAGAATAGGATTACTACGCCCACTAAATATTTTTAATTTACTTTTTTCCATTTTTATAACTTTATTTATGCTGGGGCGAAGAGAGTCGAACTCCTACTGCCTGGACCAAAACCAGGTGTACTACCATTATACTACGCCCCAAATATTTAACCTTCAAAATAAGGACTGGTAATAAAAGTTATATGTGATTTATTAAAATGTAACTCTGCTGACTTAGCATCAGCTTCATCGTCAAAAATCGCATACACAGTCGAACCTGAGCCCGACAGACTGGCGTAGCGAGCTTTATTTGCCCGCAACGTATCTTTTAATACTCCAATCTCTGGATATGATGGATCAATAATTGATTCAAAATCATTCTCAAAAAGCTTGAAAGGAACCACTTCCTTTTCAATTGAACGTTTAAAATTAACTTCTTTACATTCTTCTTCCAAGATTCTTTTAGTTTGAGAATATGCCCACCTAGTACTAATTTGAAAAGAAGGAATAATCAACAGAAAATACCCTTCTAGTTTTTTAGATACCTCAGTTAAGACTCCGCCTGTTCCCTCTCCCAATTGAATCCCGCCCTTGATAAAAAAAGGCACATCTGC
>Ga0213863_10000457_pt1 | contig 31247 bp, 59 predicted proteins | sample PICome_8_FD_160128 | JGI IMG/M metagenome (GOLD analysis project Ga0213863, IMG submission 160128) | Coastal seawater microbial communities near Pivers Island, North Carolina, United States - PICO497 | ecosystem: Environmental > Aquatic > Marine > Coastal | place: USA: North Carolina... | reverse complement strand
ACACTTGCTAAAGATAATACAAACTTTGTAAGTAATATTTTATATTGGTCTGTTAGCCCAACAATGGACACAAAATACGAGTCTATTGTTAGAAAATGTTTAACCAAGAGAGGTCATAGTGTCCTTAATTAAAAAACACCAATACAAATATTTAATGGAAAAGCTAAAGTTTAAATACCTAGACCTTAAATACAGAGAAGAAATCTCTACTAATACTGACTCTGATCTTATTAAACATGAATTAGATTTCTATAATGAATACTATTACAGATTAGATTTCTATTCTGATTGGCTAGAACGAATTAATAACAAATATAACTATATGGGAGAGAAAAATGCAGCTTAATGTTAAAGAAGCAAGTATTGTTGAATTATATGCTTACAAAATTATTCTATTAAAACAAATTAATGAAAACAATAGATTAATAAAAGAAATTGATAAAAAAATAATCAAGGAGAAAGAAAATGCACAAACCAAGAACTAATACAACTATCGAAGAAATCAATAAATCACTTATTGAGTTAATGGCTCAATGGAGAATCACAGCTAAAGATGATGAGATTATCTTTACTAAAATTGTAGGATTACAATTAAAAAAAATTAGGCTTATGAGAGGATATACTCAAACTAGGGTAGCTAAAGCAATTAATATTACATTCCAACAGATTCAAAAATATGAACGTGGAACTAATGAATGTAAGGCAATTAACCTTAAAAAATTATCGGAATATTTTGATGTTTCATTTGACTATTTCATAAAACCGATATTAGATGCTAATTTAACATTTATAACAAAAAGGAGAGATGGAAATAATGTATATCCGTTTAAACAAGACTACGTGGCAAGATAAAAGAATCAAAGCCATGAATAAAATTATAAGCAATTATAATTTAAGCACAGAAACATTTATTGAAGAATACAATAGAGTATGTGTTTCTAAAGCAGAAAACAAACAACAATATAAAGGAGAGAGAAAATGAAGTTAAATTTACATGAATTACAAAATATACATTTAGCATTACATTCATATTCTAAAATAATGGAATATAATGAATCTAAAGAAGATACCAATTCTTTAAAGATAAGAATTAAATCAAACATAATAATTGAACTTAAAGATAAAATTGGTGTCTTTCTTGCTAAAGAAAAAGAAAAAATTAATGTAGATATAACAACAGAGGGAGAGAAAAATGACAATCGTTAATACAGAGCATGGACACACAGTAGAGTTCAATCAAGAAAAACACGTCTATATTCATAACAACGAATACATAGTTGGCACAAGTACAATACTTGGTAAGTTAGCTAGTCCAATGTTAGAGAATTGGAAAATAAACAATCAAGTAAATGCTTTAAAAGATGAGATGGAAAAACAAGGTATTCCATTAGATAAAATAGACTCCATAGTTATTAATGCTAAAGCTAACGCAAGAAAACAAGGAGATGGAATATTATCTATTGGTTCAATGGTTCATAAATTTTGTGAGTTATGGGTTAAAGGACAAACATTTACTGAACCTAGCGACCCTGTAGTTAAAGGTTGCTTTGATAAATTCAAAAGATTTTGGACTAAACATAAACTGAAACTTGTTGAGTCTGAAAAAATTTTATACTCTGAACGTGGGTTTTGTGGAACTGTTGATCTGATTGCAGAAGATTCACAAAAAAACTTATGGCTCATAGATATAAAAACTTCAAAAGGAATATTTGTAAATATGGTACATCAACTTCATGCTTACAAACTTGCTTATGAAGAACAAACAGGCAAAAAAATACATAAGATGTATGTTGTTAGGCTTCCTAAAGATAAGGCAGACTTTGAGGCCAGACAAATCTTGTATAAAAAAGAACACATTAAAGCATTTCTTGGATTACTGCATTGTCATAAATCCGAGTTATTATTTAATGAATCAGTAAGACAATACAATAAACTAAAAAAAGGAAAAAAAAATGTATCAAAATAATAAATCAACCTACTCAATGCCTTTTTGTGGATTAACTTTAAAGTTATATGAAACAGGCAAAAAAGCACCTAGCTATGAGTATAGTGCTTCATCAACTAAAGCTAAGTTCATGTGTAGTCTAACACAAAAATTATATGGGATTAGTCAAGTGATGGAATGGTATAACACACCACAAGTTCAGGCTTATGCTAAAGTTGGTTATAACCTTAAATGGGGTTCTAAAATTCAACAAGCTAAAGAAACTAAATATGGTGCTGACACCGAGCAAGTAGTAACTCTTTATATGGTTAAACCTTATCAAGGTGGACAGAATATTGATGGAATGAAACCTATTGGTCAAACTATGCCACCACAAGCAACTCAATTTGCACCAGACAATGCTCAACCAGTTAGTATGTCTGATTTAACTGATGATGAAATACCTTTTTAATTATGACAGATACAGAAATACAAATCAAAGCACTTGTAAGTGAAATTCATAATCTAAAAAAGGATTTTGCTTTTAAACTAGAAGAAATCCAAGCTTTATACATGGAAAATAAAAAGCATAGGGAGATGTCTGAAAAGTTAGAGTTAGAAAACAAACATCTTAAACAACAGATAAAACAGTTAGAAGAAGAAGCTGAATCAATGTTAAACCACCCATGATAATATTTGGAAAACCAATACATAGAAAATACAATAGACTTGTAGTAAAAATTGTATCAATAATATTTATTATAGTTATATCAATAGGTCTTATGTCTTGTGATAAATTAGAATTTGATCCAACTACAACTACAATAAAATATATGTTAAAGGAGAAAAAGAATGAGCAATCTATTAAGTAATAAGTCATATGAAGAATTAGAGTTAGCATCACAAGAGTGGTCAAATGCTCATAAAAGAGCAATCGTTCTTGATGAGGGTCGTAAAGCAACTTATTCTAAATGTTTCTTAAAACATAAGTTAGACTCTAAAACTGTTATTGAAGCTGAACATAAAGCTAGAACAGATCAAGAATATAAAGCGATTGTAGAACAATATGCAATAGCTGAAGAACAGCTTATTCGTTGTCGTTATCATTATAACAACCTTGATAAATATGTAAGTTTAAAACAATCAGAGTTAAAAAGAGATTTAGCTTTGAATAGTAAAGTTTAATGAATTTCACTAACGAGAATTGTGATTTAGTTCCCTCTGTTAATCAGTTAGTGAATAGAGTTATTAGCGAGAGTTAATAATTTGGTCTAAGGGTGGTTTGCTCTCTCTCTCCACCCTAGATTTAATGTCTAGTTATTTCAAAATATTTAAGGTCAGTATTTTTGTGAATTTGTTTATAAGAATATTCATAATTAATTAAATCTACATCTTCTCTTTTTTTGATTTCTTCAATCATGTTATTAACTTTTGGAAAGTTTGGATATAAATCTATAAATTTAAACGAAATATAACTGCCTAAGGGATTGTTTGAAGTTTCTAATTGTATTTCTAGGTCTGTGATGACAGCATCAACTTTTATTTTGTCCATCAGGACATATTACTTCTTTTTGTTCCGGTTTAAAACCTTATCTGTCATTTTAGTTGAGAATGTTGCAGTAAATACAATAATAACTAAATACCAAACACTATCAGGGAGATCGTTTATGATTCTTACCCATTCCTCAAAGTTATCTCTAGTGCTTTCAAAAAATCCTGTACTCAACATTCCAATTAGCCATATGAGTAAAAGTTCATCTTTGAAACTTTTATCTTGGCTTTTGATTCTAACTATATCTGTATCTTTAGCGGCTTCTATTTCTGCGGCTCTTATTGTTTTAACTTTTTCAGCTTTGTGTTTAAAATGGTCGGTAACTTTACCAACTGCTAATTTTGTAAGTGGGTTATTTAATAAACTAAAAATCATAAATAAGTATTACCTGTAAAAAATAATAATGTTATCCAATATAACACAAGAGCAGAATAAATTAAATGAGTAAAGTTCATTCAGGCTTAATATTCCTTATTTTTTATTTTGCAATAATTGAATTTGAAGATCGCAATAATGTTTGATTTTTTCTAAATCCTCTATGCCATTTTTATTCTCAAATCTGCATATATATTTAATCACACAACCTTGAATAAAGGATAGCTTATTTTTAACTATAAACTCGATAGGCTGTATCTTATACTCCTTATAATGATTACCACCTATTTGCTTATCAATGGCTCTCTGTGTGGCTGTATGGGGCTTTAAAGACATATTTTAGAGTAATTTGCCTATCCATTTGCCAGATTTATCCAAAATCATAGGTTCGAGGATAGGAATACCATTAATGATAACTGCTGTACCAATAACAGGTCTAGCTTTTTGTAGCTTGTTATATTTAAAGGCCAATGCTTTGGGGTCTATTAAACACGCACATTGCAAGCCATAATATAAACCCAAACTATTGCCATAGTATCTACAGCCATATAATGAATGATAATGTCCCTGTACTGCACTCATGCCTAAACTTTGTGCTAATTTAAAAACATCTGCTGTTTTTCCATGACAGAAATATACTTTACCTAATGGAGTGTCTAAAGTTATATCTTCGTGCCATTTCCAACCTTTACCAACTTGTAAATAATCATTATAGTTTTTAATATATGCTTTTGGTATTCCATGTTTAAATGCTCGTCTATAAACAAGACTTCCATGATTAGAATCTAACAAATCCATTTTAGGAAACATTTTTTCTAGTTCTTTAATTTTAGGTAGTGCTAATCTTAATTCATCTCCAGCACTAGGCATATCACTATCTTTATCATGGAATGACATTCCAGCGTGATCGACCTCATCTCCCAAATGAATTACCCTATCAAATTTTTTATATTTTTTAGTAAGTGCTTTTAAGAACGGAATTAAAAATTTATTTTCGTAGGGTATGTGAGTATCGCTAATAATCAATATTGATTTATAAATCATACAAGTATTTGTTGTATATTATTTTGATAAAAAGTAAAGCACTTGCGTTATAAACACTAAAGCTACAGCACCAACTCCACCAACTATCCAAAATAAAAGTTTATCAAATTTATCGTTGATCTTTTCTACATCTTGATGCAAGTGGTAAATATGATTTGATTTCAAATTTGTAATTGATTTTTTTAGACCCTCTATATGACCATAGATACTTATTAAATGTTCAGAAGTATTTTTTGGTCTTTTAGCCATTACTTTTTCTTTCTTGGCTTATATTTTTTGATGCCTTGTGAGATGAAGATGTTTTTATATAAAGAAACTTTTTTACCAAACTTTTTATCAGCTTTTCTTTTTACAGATTTATATGCCTTACTTTTTTTATTAAAAGACTTAGGCTTACCTAATTTCTTTGGTCTAGCTTTTGCATATATAGGTTTTTTCTTCATTACTTCTTCTTCTTACTCTTATGAGTAGAGCCTTTCATAAGTTTTCCATTTGGCATTCTATGATAACCTTTAGGTACTTTTTTAGTTTTCTTTTTCTTAGCCATTACTTCTTCTTTTTCTTTTTAGCTTTTTTTTTCTTTTTCTTGTTCATTGTATGATAAGGCATAATATTCTCCTATTAGTTAGTTAATTTACCACCAGACCATTTAGCCTCTGGTAATCCATTAGTATATGATTTTCCATCAAATGTTAAGACTTGTTTTCTATTTGAGCCATCTTTATATGAAACATGAACCCAACCTGATGATGGTTCTCCAGTATAATATTCTAAAATTAATTGGTCAAAATCACAATGATTGGAAATGTACATTGCAATAGCAAGATTAGATACACCAGCTATTTCAAAATCTACTGCTTCTCCTTTTGCGTGTTGTGATGTTTTTTTTGAACCTATTGCTTCACATAATTCTTCTGACCTAAATCCGCTAGTAATCGTAACAGGTTTATCATCAAATTTAGCACGACATTTTTCTAATATTTCATGGCAAATATCTCCTAGATTTTTAATCTCTCCACTACCAGCTTTATTTTTTATGCCAAGCCTAATTCCTGTGGAACTTTTTTCCATTTCTTCAAGAGTAAAATTTTTTGAAAGTTGCATTTAAACCCCTATGGTTTAGTTGGAAAAGTAACAGCATTAACTTCATCTAGTGTAGTTAAGCCATCTGTAATATCTCGTAATGATTGTCTATAAGTTGTCATATCAGTAGAAAGTGTATTGTCAGATAATGCAAGATAATCAGTAGCAGTTAAAAGACTATTTCTTTTTTGTCTTAAATCTGCCATTGCTCTATCAAATGCACCATTAGCAAATGCTAATTCTTCTGCATCTCTTTGTGCTTCTTCTTCTGCTGTGAAAGGAACTATGTTCCCATTTATATTGTGATGTCTAGGCATAATTATTTATACTCCATTGTTAATTGTTAAGCAATACCATAAAGGCAAATATCTCCAGCATCTATATTGCCAGAACTCATTTGAAAACGAATAGCATTTATTGCACTTGTAGTATTTGCATAACCAGCAATAAAATCATTAACTGAAAAATCTCCACCATTATACATATTTGTTGTTGAAATAAAATGTTTAACAAAAGTTGTAGAACTTGGCGAAAATAAAGTTAAAGTTCCAGCATTACATTCGTCATTACCATTTCCTATACCATCTGATAATTCTTGAAAACCAGTTCCTTGTGCTAAATCATCTCCAGCTTGATAAGTTAATGCTGAACTATTACCAGCTTCATTTTGATATGCTTCAAAGGTTGTGGTTGTTTTTGCAACATTATAATTACTTCCACCATCAATACTGACATTAAAACTAAATGAAACTTGATTAGTTGCTGGGTGCATATTATTAAATGTAAATACATATTCTTTATAAGTATCATCTAGCACCACACCATCTGTACCATCAACAAAAGATAAAGTAGCAGATGAACTAGCTGTTAGCTTTTTAATAAATACCATGCTACCACCAAAGCCTGATGCCATTGAGCCATTGTCGAATATTGTTGAACCATTACTAATTAAACCCATGAGAAAACTCCTTTATTCATTATGCCACTCCATATAATTTTATTACTCCACTATCTATGTTTCCAGATGACATCTTAAACTGAAATCTTGTTAAAGCTGTTGTTAAATTAAAATAACCAGCAGTATAATAATCTGAAGTAAAATCATTAGCATTATAACTATTAATTCTTGCTATAAAATGTTTTACAAAAACAGAACTACTAGGATTGTAAATTTCTAAATATCCACTTACAGATTCATCATTACCATTACCTGTATTAACTGTAAGATTTTGAAAAGCTGTTCCTTGTGCTTGGTCATGTGATCCCAGATAATCTAATCCTGTGCTACCACCAGCTTCATTATTGTAGGCTTGAAAAATAGTTGAAGTAATAATTTGATTATAAGATGTGTTTGTTCCTGTATCTGCTTGAAAAGTAAAATTTATTGCATCAGTAGAAGCATGAATATCATAAAACTTAAATACATACTTGTCATAAGTAGAATCTATGCCAGATGTAAAAGATATTGTAGCACTTGCACTTGCAGTTTGAGTTGAAAGTAATGTTAAACTTCCTGTTGGTACTGCTGCGTCTAAAGCACCATTGTCTATTAATGTTGTTCCGTTTGATACTACTGCCATTAGCTATCCTTTATTCCGTAGAGTTTAATTTTACCAGAATCAATATTGCCTGAACTCATTTGAAATCTTATAGCATTTACTGCAGAGGTAGTGTTTCCATAACCAGCAATAAAAGCATTAACAGACCAAGGTGGAGAATAATAACTCATGTGATTTCCATTATATAAAAAATGTTTTACAAATGTTGTAGAACTAGGATTAAATAAATACATACTACCACAAGCACTTGCATCATCATCAACGCCTAATTCAATTTCTGGTGTTAGATTTTGAAATGCTGTACTTTGTGCTAAATCTTGTGAACTATTGTATCCTACTCCTACACTTGTATCATTTTCTCTGTGGTAAGCATCAAATACAGTAGTTGTTTTTGTTACATTATAGTTAGAACCACTATCTGTACTTAAATTAAATCCTAATGTTTGTTCTGAACCACTTGCTCTATGAATATTTATTAAATCTAATCTATAAATAGGATATGTGCTATCTAAGACTACATCTGCTGTTCCATCTACAAATGAGATAGTTGCATCTGCACTAGCAGTAATTTCTTTTATTAAAACTTTAGAACCTAGACTAGCAGAAAAAGCACCAGCATCTAATATGGTTGTGCCACTAGAGATAAAAGCCATTTTTAAATCTCCTCTAGTTTAAACTTATATTTCTTGCCTGATTTGTTATTAACTATGAATAAATCTTCAGAACCCTCTTGAATAGTCCAATTACCTTTTGTTCCATCTACAGAATTACCTTGATCTTTAGCTTCGTTAGATAAATGTAAATCCCCTGTGTATATGTTTCTCCAAACTTTAGAAGTTGAACCTAAATCATAAGTGTCATTTGTTGATGGTAAAATGTGTTCTCCAACTGAAGCTAAACTTACTGAAACATCTGAAAAAGATAAAACTCCTGAACCATTAGTAACTAAAGCTTGACCATTAGTTCCATCTGCTGTTGGGTGTGAAATACCATCTAAAATAACTTTACCAGAGCCATTAGGTGTTATTGCAATATTACCATTTGAAACTGATACTATTGAATTACCATTAACATCTAAATTACCACCTAATTGTGGAGTTGTGTCATTTACTAAATCTGTCGCTACTGTTGAGTCTAACCAATTAACTGTGTTAGCTGTGTAGTCTAATTGTGCTAAAGAAATATCATCAGCACCATCATAGAATTTTAAAGTAGGTGTAGTTGCTGAAGTAGTATCTAGCCAAACAGTTCCAGCAACTGCTGAACTTGGTCTTGAAGTTCCTGAATTAGATGTATTAACAGCTTCTAAAACATTATTTAAGTCTGTTCTAAATGCTGGAAAGCCCTGATTTGCTATGTCGTAATCGTGTTGTGCCATAAGTTCTTATACTCCTTTTAAAAGCCTTTTGCAATATAATCGAATGTTCGAGATACTACACTATTTGATGAATTTTTAAAAGTAACATCAAAAGAATCAACAGCTTTATTTTCAACTATAAAATAATCTCCTGTAGCCATATTTTCTGCTGTAATTCCAACTGCGTAATTAACAGTTTTAAATGGTAATGTAAATGTTACAGTTTTAGTTGCAACACCAGATATAATATCATTACCACTAAATATTCTATCAGGCATATCAATAGTTACTGATAATTCTGAAACAACAGGAGTTGAAGATAAATCATTTGAAATAAGAACTAATCTAAATTTTGCATAACGCAAAGTATAATCTCCAATAGTGAAATTTCTAAATGATGTGTAAGTAATATTATCATCAGAGGTTGCTATCTCAATATGTGCATTACAGTTTGCTGGTGTATCTCCATCAAAGTTAGATTTTTGATCGTCAAAGTTTCCTGTTCTACTATCAAAGACATCATCTAAGTTATCTGATGTTTGAGTTATAGAAGCTGTAATTCTAGCAGTATGTTTTGCACCAATATCAATAGGTGTTGCAAACTCATAAGTTCCTGACGCAAATAAATCAGCACTTGTTAAACCAGATTCAAATAATCCTGTTCCATCATCAAATAAACCACTAGCTGAATCAAATAGTTCTGATGAGTCTAGTTTTAAAGTATTATCAGATTCAATTACATTTGTTTTAGTTCCTATAAAGTCAGGGTGTTCTGATTGAGTTGCTATTGCATTAAAATTTAAAACTCCTGTAACATTAGAAATAATAGCTGTTGCGTTAGAACTAAAGTTTCCAAGTTTATCTACAGCTTTGATAAGATAAGTTCCAACCCTTGCTGGTACATTAATTGAAGTTGCTGGTCTTGATACTTTCTCAACTAATGATACAGAGTTTGACCATGAAGCTGAACCATCTATTAAAGCTGAATATCTAATTTGATAATAAGCAAGGTCTAAGTCTGGTATTTGTGTCCATGAAAGATGAGCCTCTTGTCCAATAACATTACAAGAAAAATCTTGAATATCAGAGGGAGGTGCGATAGCCCCAATTATAATTCTTTGTGCTGTTACATAAGTAGAACTAGAACCAATACTTGAAACTGCCTTAACCCTTACGTCATAAGTATTTTGGTCAATTACGTTTAAGACTCTATGATTTAATCCTGAACCTTGTGCATAAATAATATAATCTGAATCTGAACTTAACTTGTATTCTACTTGGTAGTAATCAACAAAGCTATCAGGAGAAGCACCTATAGTTACATCTAAAGCTACAATTACAGTTCCATCATTGTATTGGATTAATTGGTCATCTAGTGTTACACTTGCTGGTGGTTGGATAGTAAATGGATTAGGTAAATTAGTAGTTGGTACTGTTGTTGCTTGTACTTTTGTTGCCCAAGTATAATGACTATCTTGATGTTCTACTAAAGATAAACCTATTGTAAAATCTTCATTAAAAGTAATACCCATAACTCTAAAAGGTTTAGACGAGAAGCCAAGCGAACTATGAGTGATATTAACTATATCTGCTATTGCTAAATCATAAGCATCAAAGCTAACAGTTATTCCTAAAGTTAATGCTTCTCTTGATCTTCTTAAAATAACTTCTGCCATTTCTTCTGCTTGATACTGTGATGTAATAGTTTTAAAATTAAATCTACCCTCTAATAAAAATCCACCATCAGCAGTTTTCATTGTTGCGTGTTGATCTGCACTTGGTAATCCTGAATCATCTATTGGTGGGAATTGAACTTCATTAACTTGATAATTTCTTGTTGGGTCAACAAAGCCTACAATAACTCTGTTGTATCTTTCATTCTTAGTTGGAATAGATAAATTATATCCACCTATAATATCATCTTCTGTTAATGTAATAGATGCACTTCCTGTTGTTTCTATAATTAAACTGTACTTACCTTGTGTGTATGGAAGATAACCTCTGCAACCTTTTAAAAGTTCTCTAACATTATCTATAATTTTTTGTGATGTATCTAATGCAGTATTTGTATCAAAAATATTTATATCACTACCACCTGAATATGGTGTTACTTGTGTTACGCAAACTTGTGAAGCATCATAAAAACTTTGTAAATTAATTTCACTTATTGCTATTCCTTTTCCATATCTTTCATTTGTTAAATAATCTAATAAACACCATGCTGGATTAGTTGAATAAGCTGGAGATTGTGCTTGTAGGCTAGAATTATAAGCTATAACTTTTTTACCTTGTATCTTTGCTTGTACTTTTGGAATTCCTGTAAATGCGTCTTGATTCCATTTAAATCTTAATGCAAGATAACATAAGCCAGATAATTTATGATTACTTCCCCAGCTAGACAATGTAGATAATAAAGATGATGCTGATTGACCATCTGTTCCATAATGAGGCTCTACTCTAATTAAACTTGCTGAATCTTTATAAAAATTACTATCTCCACTTCCTACTTCTACTTCTGTTCCATCTGATAATGCACTTGCCCAAGTAACTACTTTGTCATCTACTCTTATTTCTTCTATATCGTTTATCTCTCCCTCTGCCATAACGATTGACATATATAGGTAAGTGTTATCTGTTCCTGAAGTTTCCATAAATACTCTAACACCCCCTGTAAGTCTTTCTCCAAAAATTACAGGAATATTTGCGTCATTAGATTGTTTATTAACTAAAATACCTTTTTCAAAATCATCAAATTCATTTGTACCAAAATCTTCTATCTCAGGAACTTTTGGTCTTAATATCCATGACATGAAAAGAGTTACACCTAAAGAAACCAAAGGATTCATGTTTTTAAAGAATCCTGTAACTTTCGTTATAGCTTTAACTATTCCACCAAATCCACCAAAACCCATTATGCTCTACCCCATTTAATATCTTGAACTGTTTGAGAACTAAAATCCATTCCAACATCTGTGCTAAAAAATCTTTGTTGTGATACATTGTTTGTTTTTCGACCATTCTTTTTTTCAAAATCTGCCCAATGAGATACGATTGATAAACCAACTGTACTATCTTTTTCTCCCTCTTGTATTTCAAAACTTTCTATGTTTCCTTTGTATAAAAGAAATGGGTCAGCAATTAATGTATTATCATCTGCTAATAATCCTCTAAAAATAGTAACAGAATCATTAATGACATTCTCATTTAAAACTACTGATATAAAAGTTTGATCTGCACCTGATAAATTAATATTTACACTTGATTTCGTAATATCTGTTTCTTCTGTATGATTAGATACACCTAATATAAAATCACTAGAAGAATAAGTAACTGATGAGCCTGAAACTGATGAGGTTAATGGAAAAGAGCAATCAGTAATGTTAATAGGAGTAGCGAACCCAATAGTGATAAGATGGATTGGTCTAATATCATTTGTTGCTAGTTCGTTCTTTATTGCTGTTGTCAGGCTTCTCGTCATATTCCTCAAATGTTCTTCTATTAATTTTTATTGCATCATTGACAGTATAAGTGGCATTTTTAGATGGATCACTATACTTACCCTGATTCAAGGATTGAGCATTAAAATCATCAGCTTCTATTATTTCTTCTGCTAAAAAATCAACACTAATCCAATATTTTACTTTGTATTTCATCTATAAGGATTCTTCAACATCAAATTGATACTCATAATATAATTTGCCCTGATTATCTGCACCTGATACTCCAAACTCTTGAATGTCAGTTGTTAAATGAACTGTAAAAGGAACATTGTCATAAGTAACTATTGAATTATTAGCAACTGTTGAAATTAATGGTGGCTCTATTGTAACTGTTGAAGCATTACTAGAAGCCTGAACATCTGCTACGATCATATAAACTTTAGAATGACTTGCAAACTTTATAAAATCTCCAGCTTTAAATGCGTGTGGGTTATCGTTGTGGTGTCCGTCCATAGCAATAGTTGTATCTCCAACTGCGTGATCTCCATTAACTAAAACTGTATTAGATTCATTACCTCTGGCATCTGCAATTTCTGGTGGAATAATTGTAAAGTTTTCTTTGCCTGATCTTTGTTTAACAATAAAAGCCATCAACTCTCCATAGGTACTTGATCTTGTTCCTGTAATAATTTGAACTGTGAAAGCCCATCTTTGATTGTCTATTTGTCTTGCAAGTTTCTTACCTGAAACAGTTTTTGAAATAATAGTATTTTGAATTGACTTTATTCCTAAAGTTCCAAACTTAGCAGAAGATATTGGAAAAGCACCAGACATTAGATTAAGTTTTTACTCCCTCTTTCATTTACAGCACTATTAATTAATTGTGTAATAGTTCCTCTTGATCTAACAAGTAATTCTTCAAAGCCAGAAGCATCTACTGTATTGATATTAAAATTAACTGTTGTTGCACCTCCACCATTACCACCTCTAGCTGATTGTTGTATTTGTCCTGATTGGTTTGGTACAAATAATTCAGCACCTTGTTCTCCTACCATGTATGGTTGTCCTTTTTGTACTGAACCGCCTGATGCTCTAAAAAAACTAGAAGCAAAACTCACTAAAGAACTTCCCATATTATCAGAACCACCAGCACTCATTGATGCTTGTTGTCTTTTTTGTTCTGTAATTAATCTTTCTATTGATAGTAATGTTGTGGCTTGTCCAATTTTAAAATTACCTAATTTGACTAAAATTTGTTCTCTAACAATTTGTTCTATTAATACTGCTATAATTCTTGATAAGACATTTTGAGCCATATTTCTTAATGTGTCTTTTAAATTTTCTCCAAATACTAATGCTCTTGCAAAACCCTCTGACATTTTTGTAATGCCATTATTAATACCCTCTGCAATTATCATTTGTATATTTTCTGTTTTGTTTTTAATATTTTCTAAAGCTGTATTGTTTAATTCTTTAAATTTATCAATAGCTTTTTGTGTTGCAGATGGAATGGCAATTCCTAATTCACTTGATGCGTTATATAAAAATCCATCTACTACTTCTAATTCTTTTGTAATTTCATTAAAAGTAGAAGCATCAAAACCACCACCTGTAAATACTCTTTTTGATTCTTTATATGCTTTATGGTTTTCTTCAATTTTTTCTGCAATAGAATCTAATTGTTTTCCTAAAAGATAATATGCAGTAGTACCAGCAGCAGCAGCAGCAGCTGCTAAACCAATACCAACTGGCCCAGTTAAAGCAGCAAGTGCTGACATACTAGTAACAACTGGTATTAATGCTCTACCTATGTTTAAAAACAGTTTAGCAAGTTTGTATGAAATAATTATTTTAAATGTTTCTTTAACTAGGTTTGAATATTCTGCAATTAGTTTGATTGATTGTGCTATTTTTTCAACTCCTAATGCTAAAGTAGTTCCTAATCCTACTCCTATTTTTTCAATTAATTCAGCATTTTGTGCTAATGCTACATCTAATTTTCCAAATTCTTTTTTTAGAGTTTCGAATAATCCAGCTTCTAATATAACTTTTTTAAAGTTAAATACTTTATCTCCAATCATTGATAAAGTACCTTGAAAAGTTTCTGCTAATTCATCAGTTGCTTTTCCAAATCTCCCACCTTTGCCAAATGTTTTTTCAAATGCTTCTACTGTTGCTTCAATAGATACAGTTGCACCAGCTTTGAAACCAAGCATATTTCTAACACCTTTTTCTCTAAATAAATCTGCTGCACCTATACCAGCACTAAATGATCTTTGTATTTGTTCTGCTGATGTTTGAAAATCTAATCCTGTAACTGCTGCAACATTACCAGTTATTTCTAACATTTTTTGTAGATCATCAGCATTATCTGTAACAGTTGCTAATATTCCTGAACCTCTTGATATTTCTTCAAGTGAGAATGGAACTTTTGATGCAAACTTGGTCATATTCTCAAATGCCTTTGCACCCTCATTAGTATTTTTAAGTAAGAATTTTAATCTTACTCTTAAATTTTCAATTTCTTTTCCTGTATTAACTAAATTCCTAATAACTAGACCAGCACCTAAACCTATAAAAGCATTTCTTAAATTAAATACAGATTGTTTTAATCTTCCTAAACTTTTTTGAACACCATTTAAGGGTTGTTTAGATTTATCATTTGCGATTATATCAATTAATAATTTTTGATTTGCCATTACTTAAATTTCCTTGCTTCTGCTAGTGATTGTTTTGTTTTATACTGTTCTTGTTCTTTTTTCAAGTATGCTAACCAAAGATTATAATGGCTAACTGGCATATCAAGAACTTGTTGGATTGTGAGATGTAATCGTTCTGCTACAACTAAAAGCGACCTAACATCAGGGTCGCTATCTACTTTTTTTCTGCGTCCTCGTAATTAGTATCTGCTAATATCTGATTAGCAATAGTAGATATAATATTTGAGTCTGCTTTTTTTCTAAGTGCAAATTTATCTTCAGGACTAAAGGCTTTAATCATTTCGCCTTTATCATCTTTGACTTGGAGTTTCATTATAAGTAAATCAACAAGAATAGTTAAATCTTGGAAGTTATTAGACTTCTTGAATATAATGTTTTTTTCTTCAAGGGTTAATGGCTCTGAATAGAATACACTAGCATTTCCATGCTCGTCTTTCCATTGTTCTACTTCAATAGTAATAGTTTTAAGAGTTTCAAAATGAGTTTTTACTCTATCAATAACTGACATAAATTAGATTTATACAGTTCCTACAGTTAAAGCACCTGTTCCTTGAAAAGTTACAGTTCTTGAAACGATTGCGTCCATTGAGTTATTGATACTCATACCTGTTACAATACCTGTTCCTGTGTAACTTGCATCTCCTGAAGTATTACCTTCTGGTAATAAAACAAATGAGATAGAAGCACCAGCAAGTAAAGTTTCTTGTTGTGCATCAGATTCGTCAAAGTGCATTTCTAAAGTTCCAGAGAATGAAGTTCTACCTGTTACAAATGATTTAGTTCCATCTGATAAAGCAGTATCTTCTACAACATCTCCTGTAGTTTCAAGTGTAAAGCTAGTTAGTTCCCCAACTGCTGTTCCACCTACTGTTACAACTCCTTCTTTTCCGTGATGTGTTGCCATGTCTTTTTGTCCTTGTTAGATTTAGTTTGTTTAGTTTCTTGCTCTTGCTTATAGCCAAGTTTTAAATAATGTTCAAGGTTTGTTTCATTAATCGTAATCTCTGAATTACCTTTGTATAATTTAATATCTTTAGCCATAAGTCCTTTTACTATTTATCTTCTTCTTCGTCAATATCTTCCTCATCTTCTTCATCAAAATCTTCTTCTAAATTATCATCATCTTCTTCCCAAGTATGATCTTCCTCTACATGGTTTTCTCTTATTTCTTCAATTAAATCTTTTACTTCTTCACAAAGTAATGATTCTTTATCATGCAGTTTTTCTACTTGATCTACTTTCTTAGTAATTTTATCTAGTAATTTATCTAGTTGGCTCATTGGTTATCTCCTTATGGTGTTCCTGATTGATATTCGTACATACATCTGATTGTCATTCTTATTCCACCAACAGGAAATAAACTACCCTCGTCAGTTTCTACTTGTATGACTTCCGAATCAAGTGCATTACCATCTCTGGTAATATCATTTTCTATTGCAGTTTCAATAGCTGTTATTAATTCATTTCTTTTAGTATCTATATTAATATCTGCACCCTTTACAAAACCTAGTATTACAAAATCAATCGTACCATGTCTTGTTTTAGCACCACTTCCAAGTTCGCTATCATCTCTATTTTCTTCTGATGTTTGAACTATTACTGCTGGGTATTGTTGTTCAGATAATTCATCTAATAAAAAAGGTTGTCTAGTAGCCTTTTTAATTGTTGGACTAGATATACTAGATATTACTGATAATAAATTAACTGCTATGTTTTCTCTTACACTCATATTCTTGCTTTCCTAAATTCCTTTGCAACAAATCTGTTAAATTGTTTTCTTATTATATTAGCAGTTCTATCATTAAAACCAAAAAATTCCCTCTTATTTTTTCCTAATACTTGATTAAATACTGCTCTTTGTAACATCTGTGAATTACTGAATCCTACACTAACTTTATTAGTTCCTGTTTTTCTAATAGTTCTACCAGATGGAGTTAAAGCACCTAACATTCTACCAGAATAAAATAAATCTACATTTGTTGATTTACCCTCTCTGTTTAATTTTTTTAAATAACCTTGTGAGTATGGAACAAATGGTCTATCTCTAAAATCAATACCTTTTTTGGTTTTAGTTCTAATAATATCTAGTAATTGAAATCCAGCTTGTAGTATTCCTTTTTGAATTATACCTTTAAATCTTTTCTGTATTCTTGAATATCTTTTTTTAACTAAATCAGCATTTGTTTTGATTTTCAAATCAATAGTCATTATCTAATCAATCTTCTAAATCCATGTAAAGGTTCTCTTTCGTTTGATACAATAGTTCCATCTGCATCAACATCATACTCAACACCATCTTCTAAGATCATTCTCCATTCCATGTTGTATTGACTCATGTAATATTCTGCCATTCTTTCAAATCTATCTTTCTCTGTTTCTGGTCTGAATTTAGTTAATGCTGGTAAAAAGAATCTTCCTAAAAATAGATAAACACCAGCACGTTCAAACTGATCTAAATTAACTTTTGTATTTACCATTTCAGCAGTATTAAGAACTGTGATGTCTGTGAATATGTTAGTTTTATATACAGGCCACCACTCTACTCTTAATTGTCTGAATATATCGTTAGTAGTTTGTGCAAAGAAATTAACTGCTTCTGCTGAATCTGATGCTACACCAAAATCAAATGCGTCTGGTTGATATTTAGTTACATCACTTGCAGTTATTACGTCAGCACCTGTATAATTAGCCATATGTTACTTCCAAATTAAATAAATTATTAAACAAGCTAAAGGAATAGAATACATTGGATTATTTTTAGCTTTAACCCAAATCCATTTAACTTTCTTTTTAGTCTTTAGCCAAATCCACTTGTTCATCTTTTTTCTTTCTTGTCTTACGTTTCTTAGGTTTAACTTCTTCGATAATTTCTTGCTTAACCTCTTTAACTTCTTTTACAACATCTTGAACAGGTTTAAAACCTCTAAAATCATACATCACTTTATTAGTTTCATAATCTAACTGACTTCTAGTGATTGTTTTGTTACCTCTTTTTAAAGTAACCATCTTCTCATTTGATAATACTAATTTTACCATTTTATTCTCCTATTAGTTAATTGCGAGGGCTATTTCTAGCCCCCACAAAGTATTCAATTACTATTGAATAGATGAATCGTAATGTAATTCTACACCATATGAGTCATGGATTTCTCCAACACCATATACTGATGTAGCAACGATTTCGTCTGCTCTTAGAGAAGCATCTCTTTGAGTTTCGATTTTAACGTCTTGCATCATTGCGATTGCTAGTGCATCTTTATGGAACGCACCACCTTTGTAATCACCAGCAGTACCTGTGTTAGCCATATTTGAAGTTTCAAATATTGGCATACCAGCTAATCTACCAACAAAACCAGCACGTAGTGCTTCGTTTGAAGTTTCAGTATCTAAACCAGCAAAAGTATTAGTTAAGCCAGATTTTAGATCGTAAGCGATTTTAGGGTGGACTACAACTGCACACTCGTTAGCTGGTAATGCATTTGCTCTTAAAGTTGAAAGAGCATTAAAGATTACTGCTGGAGAGATTGCTGTTGTACCATCTCCAAGAGTTACACTAAAGCCATCAAACAATGCAGTTAAATCTGCGTCTTGTTTTCTTGCTAGTGCTTCTCCGAATAACTTACCAATATCTGCTGCAACATTTCTTGGTGCAGAGTTTCTTGCTAAGTCAGTTAGAGTAGTCATAACACCAACTTCAGAAGCTGTAATAGTTACTGAACTTGGGTCAATCGCTGTATTAGATAAGTCAGTTGCTTCAGCTACTGCTGCTGCACTTACTTGTGCATAGACAGGAACTTCTACTGCTTTTCCACCACCAGAGATCGCATAGTTTTTAACTAAGTTTCTCATAATGGATTTTTCAGATGCTACAAATTGAGCTTCTGCTACTATCTCTGTGTATAGTTCCGATAGTGTAGAACTTGTGCTTTCGTTAGCCATGATATTATCCTATTATTATTATTTGTTTAAGTTAATCTCAACAGCACCTGAATCTCGTTTCTTCCTATATTCTTGATAGGCTTTACGATCTTCTGGCTTTGTTAAGTCCAAGTCCTGTAGATTAAAGGGTTTTACAGTTTTACCACCGATAGCACTCTGGCTTCCTGAACCAGACAACGACCCTTGACGGAAGTGTGGGTTACTATCTAAAAACTCTTTTACTCTATCTTCGATTGTCAAAAGTTCTCCTTTTGCGTTATATCGTACATTAGAATTATTATCAACTATTTCTATTCTTCCATCATCATTATATTTTACTTCATCTTTTAATAAAGCAACTACTTGTGCTGGACTAATAGCTTTGTTTGAAGAAGCGACAGATAATATAGAATTATCAACTTTTTCTTTTTTGATTTGATTTTTATAGCTAAGCAATTCCTTTTCTTTTTCAGATAATCTTTCTTGCATTATCTTTTCAAGGTCTTGTTTAGTTTTAGCTTCTTCTAATTGTTTTTGTTTTAGAATTTCAGCTTTTTGGTTTTCTTCTTCTTGAAGTTTCTTTTCGTATTTTCTTCTTTCAGCTTCAAGTCTTGATGAGATAACTTTATCAAGTTGTTCTTGAGTAAATTTCATCTCTTTTACTTCTTGTGCTGTTTGTGTTTCTGTTTTTACTTCAGTATTGTTTTCTTCTTGTTCAGTTATCGGTTGAACAACCTCGTTTTCTTGCGTCATTTATGACTCCTTATTTGTTTATATTATTAGTTCTCCAGCTTCGTCATACCAATCAGGATTGACATAACTCCATTGGTGTCTGCAATTATAACCCCCACGAACTATAAGAGGATTACCAGACTTCTTACCTTTCCAACTTCTACTGTTCCAAAGTTGATTAACTTCTTCAATCGTAAAAAGTCCACCTTGTCGTTTGTTATATACTCCATTAATTACATTTCTGCAAATTTCTCTAGTTGTTGGAATAACATCTCCATAGTATTTGACATAAGTTAAACCAGCATCTTGCGACTTGCTAAGGTTTAAGGTTGCGTCAAAATCCCTTAAAGAATCATTTAAAATCTGTCCAGCATATCGTTTCATGTTCTCTCCAGCACGATCTCTAGCAAAATTAGATTGTAATGTTTGAACAGACTTATCAACTTTAGCTTGAATTGTAGCATTGTCTGAATTTTGATTTCTTTTGATATAAGTTACTAATCTTTGAATCTCTGGGTCATCAGAACTAGCATATATTCCATTAATAGTTTGTCTAAGTTCTTTTTCTAATACTGTAAAATCTGAACCAACTAATGTATTCTGATAAACCTTTTCTGATAACTTTCTTGTGAATGTATTTGATACGTCTTTAAATTGCGTAAAGTATTGTTGTTTTAAATTTTGGATTAGTGCTTTATCGCCTTTAGTTAATTCCTGAAACTCAATAGGTATATTACCAATACGTTTAAATGCTTTCTCAATTCGTTTAGCTTGTTTATTAAAACCCTCTCTAACAACTGTATCTGACCATGCTAAATATTCTCTTTCAAGAATAGCTTTTATCTGTGGTCTAATAGCAATAGCTGATTGTAGTTCTATTAACTTGCCATCTGTTGTAGGTAATCTTCCAGCAAGTGAAACTACTTCTGCTTCTATCTTGTCTAATGTTTTAATTAAGGTTTCGTAATATTTAGCTTCTGCAAGTTCTATTTGCTTAATACGATATTCTGTTGCGTCTTTGATTATATCTGACATTCATTAAATTTGTTCTTCTTCTACTTCTTGATCTTCTTGTACTACTTCGTCTTGTGTAAATTCTCCAACTTCTGAATTAGTATCTATCTCATTAAATATATCATTTAGTTTTTCATCATCATCAACTACTGCTCTAGCTATTTCTTTATCTATCTCTTTCATTAATGTAGGAGATTGAACATTGATTGCTTTTGCTTGTTGGTAGAACATAAGATCAGTTGCGTAATCTCTAATGTTAAATGAATCTGGGTAATTAATCTCGCCATCAAATTTAGTGTTTTGGAACATAGCATATAGATTAAATAATTGTTCTTCTGCAATTTGTAAGTTGTCAGCTTTTTCAGATAGTCTAGCATTAAGTAATTCAAATTCAGTTTGTAATGCAACACCTGAACTAATCCCTGTCTTTGTAGTTCTAATAGCACCTGTGTGTGCAATTCTATTTATAGATTCAACTTTGTTGTTAATTGAATCCATTATTGATTGTAAGCTAGAACCTGATGGTTGTAATAAATAAGGTTTTAAGTTTGGCTCTAATTCATCAGGCATTTCTATAACTGCACCAGCACCAGCACTAGCATTAACACTTGGAGTCTTAACTAAAGATGGGTGGTTTGTTAATCTGATTAATTGTTCCATTTCAGAGTATTCATTGTAAATAGATTTTTGTAAATCAGCTATATCAGTTAAATCTGATTGACCAATTCCTCTTTTGTGTGATTTAGAATTATATAAAATAACTGCTGGTATTTTGCCAATGGTATTAGAAACACTATCTACTAATTTAGGTTCTTCTCTTTCTGGCATATACAAAGTATCAATTCTATCTAAATACCAAATTCTCATGTAAGTACCACCCTCTCTATCAACTTCTTCTCTAATCTTTAAATAGTTTAGTTCGTATTTACCATTAGGTTGTCTAACATAGTTCCAATCTAAAACATTTTCAGAAGTAACGATTGATAAGTAAGGTCTGATGTTTTGATCTAATTCTTCTGCTGCTGTATTAGTTTGAATATTAGGCTTATCTAAAATCATAAAACATTGACCATAGATTGAAGCATAGTTTTGTGCTTGTTTAATTACTGCGTTTAAATTGTTACCCTCTAAGTCTGCGTCTTTTAAAAAGTTTTGTAATGAAGCCTCGTCTTGCATAGAACCAAAATCTCTACTTGGTCTAACTCTAAATAAAAATGATGAGTATATTTGAATAATGTTTTTACAATGGTTATCGCATGGAGTGTTAGCTAGTCTTTGATTGAACTCGTTATCTAATTCTAAATTGTATCTGCTAAGATACTGTCCTGTCATATAGTCATAACCACCATTATAAGATCGAATATAGTATTCCCAATTATTAATTGTTTCTGCGTAATCTTTGTGGGTTTCGATTGCTTGATCTCTAGTGTATGCCATAATTTATTTCATTGTCCATCTTGAAGGAGGGTTAAATCTTACCTGTGTAGTTAATGGCTTTAAGTAATCAATCATATAACCAAGTGCGTCATTCATATGATCGAAGCCATCTTCCTTATCAGGAATATTTGTATTCTCCTTGTATATTTGTCTTTGTAAACCTTTTATCAATGTTTTGCAAGAATGTGAAACAAAAATATGTCTTTCGCCATTAGAATCTTTTAGCTTACTATTCACAGCATTGACCCTATCTCTAATTGCTGGGTGTTTATTCTTAACTTTAACTTTAAAACCAGCATTTTGTAAGATACTTAAATCAGTTCTACCTCCAGCAGATGTCTTTCTTTGTTTAGAAGCTGGGTCAGGATATATGATTATTGGAATCTTTGTGCCATATCTATCTCTTAATTCTTGCACCATTTCATCTGTATTACTTCCATAAATAATAACTTCATCAAGAAAGTATATTTTATCTTTCTCTAATTGTGCAACACAAGCTGACATTGGGTCTACGTTAAAGTCCATACCAATATGTAAAGGTTTCTCCCAATCAATCTCTTTTTTAACTACATTCTCAACAGGGTGGAAATTATAATAAACAGAACCAGCATAGTTCTCAAATGTACCCTCAAACTCTTGTCTAAAAGTTCTAATATCAATATCTTGTTTAGCCTGTTCTATTTCATCTTTAGACACCATACCACCCTCAATAGTAGTATATTGGTAACTATCCCATTCGTTATCTTGCTTACCTTTTAAAAACATTTCATATGACCAGTTTCCATAGCCTTTAGGAGTTCCACACATAAGAACTTTCCCTAAAGTATCAGCAACAGAAGCACGTAATACTTCAAACCATGCTCGTTTATCTATGTCAGCAAACTCATCTAAAATTAAAAAGTCTAATCCACTACCTCTTAATGAATCATAATTATCAGCACCCTTTAATGAGATTGTGCTATTGGATTGTCTTATTGTGATAGTCATGCTTGTTTCGTTTATATCTTCTATCCAGTTAAACTGATTAAGCATTTCTTTTAGATTAGCCCATACGATTTCTTTCGCCATCTTAAAGGTAGGTGCAACATACCATATCTTTTGTTTAGGCTTTGTTGCGTACTTCATCATCTCGGTAATACATAAATAAGTTTTACCAAATCTTCGACCACTTATAAGAACTCTAAACCTTGCTTGACTAGATGATACTTTAAGTTGGGGTTTTGTCAGAGATATTTTCATTACAGAAATAAGTAATATAGAGTTTATCCTTATTTATTTTTTCTTCCTGTTTTTGTGCATATTCAATAGTTAATTGACTTCCAGCTATAACACATTCAGACCATTTATTAAATTGATGATCTATGGTCATAGTAGTATTACAAAAGCCTGTAATTGCAGAGCAGATACTAAAGGCTAATACATAGTGCATTATTGAAGTGGGTTTTTATTGTTTTCTTTAATCTCTAATATTTCTAGTTTTAATACTTCAATTTCTTTTTGCATTATAGCAATCTCTTTATCTTGATCTATTATTGCAAATCCATTTGTTTCTATTCCTGATAAATCAGGTGCAGTTGCATTTGATAATTGTTCTATTGTAGATTCCATCTTAGCAAACTTTGTAAATCCAGCACCAATAGAAGCTATAAGACCTAATATTACAACTATGTTTGTAAGATTATCTTGTATTTTTTTAATCATTTTTTAACTCCTGTAATTCTAAAAGTAATATTCTTTTGTTATACTTTATTTCGTTTAATTTTTTAATCTTAATCTCCATTATATCATTAGCAGTATATTCTACCAAATCAACATTAGTATATATAGACCTATTATCAAATATCTCGATCTGATTCAAATAAATATCTTTAGGCTTGTAAAATTCGTTATTATTATAAACAGATAATGATGCTTGGTCATTCTGCATAGCATCTAATTTTATGATATTTTTAATCTGTAAATTCTTGGCATTATCTTTTATCTGTTCATCTACTTTTGCCATAATCTTGTCTATTTTAGGTTTCTTTGTTTTCTTCTTTGCTACCTTTGTTTTAATCTCTTTTTCAGGTGCTTCTTCAGTAGATTCTTCAACCATTTCTTCCTCTTGTATTTCTTCTTCTTTTTCCTCAACAGCTTCTTCAGGCATTTCTTCAATTATCTCTGCTGTCATTTCCTCTTTAGCTTCTTCCATAATTTCTTCGGTAATTATTTCTTCTTCTGGCTTTTCCTCAATCATAGTTTCTTCCATAACCTCTGGTTTTTCTTCTATGATTTCTAATTCTTTTTCTGGCATAGATACAATCTGAATAGATTCTTCTACTTCAAATATTTCTTCTATTTTAGGTTCTTCTTTAATTTCAAATGTAAATTCTTCTTCAATTTTAATATTTTCTTCTGGTTCAAAATCAGTAAATAAATTTATTAATTCTTGTTCTACAGTTTCATTAATATCAGCAACATAAGTATAATTTACAATTAGACTTGGCTCTTTAAGATCAGCACCATAATGTCCTGTCGTATTAGGCACAGAAAAATCATATCTTAAAACAACATCATAATCTTGTACTGTGTTCTTTCCAAAGATCATTGTATCGGTCATATCTTCGTAAGCACAACCATTAAATGTATCACAAGTTCCTGAAATAGTTCTATTCTGTGTTGTTAGATTTCCATTATCATCTGTTACTTTGATAGATTGTGTAACAGATTGTGAATTGCTATTCCAAAACCATATTTTAGATGAGCCTGTTATTTCAAAGCCATTGTTTAATGAGTTTTTATTTACATTAGAATCATTCAAAGAAACACTATCTGATTCTATATATTCATTATTAACTCCAGCGATAACTCCACTACCATGTGTAGTATCTATGTTTGTTCCTGACCAACCACTTGTAAAATCTTGTGAAACTAAATTACTTGTTGTTTCTGCTTTTAAAGTTGTAAGGGTTAATATCATCAACAAAACGATTGATACGATATACTGCATATGCCATAACTCCTATAAAAATTACTAACCAAATCATTTTGGATTAGTCCAATTAACTGGTTTTTTCTTTGGTAAAATTATTTGTTCTTTTTCTAATTTTGCGTCTATCTTTTCTCTTTTCTTAATTCGTTTTACATAAGTTTCATAATCTGGTCTTTCATGGTCATACTTATTCCATAATGCTAAGGCATCTTTTCCAATCTTGCCATCTATCGGACAAGGTGTTCCAGCATTAATCATAGCTTCAAAGACTCTTTCGTCTTGGCATAATAAAGCAACAGAGCCTACTTTCATTCCAAAGTCATATAATACTTTAGCTAATTTAATTCTTTCACAATTCATATCTCTATTAGTCTTACCACCTGAAAAACCTGTGCCAAATGTTTGAATACCTACTGATACTCCTGTTGCACAAACGTCTTGAGATTGAGCAGAGAATGATGGTGCAGAAGCTGTTGGTGGTGCTGATTTAATATTAGAATGATTAGTAGAGTTTGATGTAGTATTTGATGATGAACCTGATTGGTAAGTCGTTGTTGCATTTGATGTATAACCACCATCAATCATAGTATTTGAGCCTGATGTATTATTTTGGGTTTCATCAGGATATGCTGGTTCTAACAAAGTTAAAAGAAACATAAGAATAATTAAAACTCCTGTAAAATAATAGTTCATATTGTTTATCCTCATTTAGCAACTTTACCTTTGTTAATACCTTTTTTAATAACATACTGTTGAGTACCATTAGCACCTGATTCTACTTCTTTTTTAAGAAATTGAAATAGTTTCATTTCTTTTAGTTTCTTTTCAGTATGTTTTTTAAACGATTCTATTACTTTGTTATCTCTCATTTCTTTTTCCTTTTTTTAGGTGCATCTGAAATAAACTTATCAAAGAAGTTATCTAGCATCTCAAAGAATCTATATAAAAATCTATCAATCATACTTTAAACCCTTTTTTCCATGATTGTATTGCCCAATATGCTGGACTTAAATTCTTCTGACCTTTAACTTTAGCTAATATAGGTCTGAATCTAGCAAAGAAACTCTTTTGCCTAGCTGGAATATTCTTCTTGATAGACATAGTCTTAGAGCCAAAATTAACCTTCTTAACCTTGCCTGATGATCTATCTTTTACGAATACTTTAAACTTCTTAACATCTCCACGAGATGGTTTGTTTAATTTAACAGTTCTACCTTTGTATTTAGCCATAAAAGGCTTTTATCACAATAGATTGCAATAATAAATTAAAATAATGTTGATTCTATTCTTTGTTTAGCAATATCAAAATATTTCTCATCTTTTTCAATACCTATAAAGTTTCTATTAAGTTTTTTACAAGCAACACCAGTTGAGCCTGAACCCATTGTAAAATCTAAGACAGTATCATTTTCATTAGTATAGGTTTTTATTAGATATTCTAATAAGGTTACTGGCTTTTGGGTTGGGTGTAGTCTATTGGGTCTTGGGTTAGATATATTAATAATGTTTGTTGGATATTTATATTTATAATCATTTCTAAAATATGATTTACTCATATTGTGGTCATTAGTTAATTCTGATTTAATTGTATTTGTAATAAATTTTCTTTTTTTATCTCTTTTATTCATAATAGGATAATAGTTCATTGATTTTTTATTTTTATTAAATGAACAAGAACTAGAACCAAAAATTGATATTAATTCTGTTTGTTTTAATGGTTGGTATTTACAAATTAAATGTCCAACTGGAAGTATTTTATTCCATATCCAATCGTACTTAAACTGTTTTAAATTAGACATTCTTAAATGAGAACTAAATGGTTCAGTACCAAACAATGCTATAGCACCATTATCTTTAATAACTCTTTTAAGTTCTTTCCACATTGGCTCAAATGGAATCACATTATCCCATTTACATTGTGTAGTTCCATAAGGTGGGTCGGTAAGTATAAAATTAATAGATTTATCAGGTATAGTTGGTAGTACCTTTAAACAATCATCATTAAATAATTGCATTATCTCTGAAAGAACCTTTTTCTCCAAGAATTGCAGATATAGTTGTCTTTCACAAATTTAGCACCGTAACGTCCGCAGAATGATCTTCGGTTTGAGTACAAGCCGCAATTTCCACAGGCTTCTTTTGTTAAACTTTTTCTAAATGATTGGGGTAATGAATAATCTATTATCTCTCCATTCGGATAGAAATTACTTCTTTTTATTTCCATTTATTAACTCCACTATTTTATTAAGTTTTCTTAATGCCATATCTCTTTGTATTTTAACTTGCTCTAGTTCTTCTTTGAGTCTTAGTTTTTCTTCTCTTAATTTAAGAAAAGTATTCTCTCCTATATTCATATTATCTCCCTTGTCCTTTATACCTTGTTTGTTTTTGTTGTCGTTTTTCTTGTTTGTTTTTATTCTTCTTATGTTTTCCAGCACCTCTTTTAGCTGGTTTATCTCTTGGAATAAAGTGTGTAAATTTTTGTTTAGCCATCTATATCTTCTGCTTTAGCTTCTATGATTAATGGTAATGGTTCAACAGTAGATGTAGTGTGAACTCTATCTTGCATACCTAGTTCTTGTTTAGATAACCAAATAAGTAGTTTATCGTTTCCTTGTCCTCTCATAGCTTTAGACCATAGTTTTTTTCTAAGTGAACTTCTACCAATGTTTTTATTATCCTGTATTAGATCGGCATATCGTCTTTGTAGTGTTCTAGCAGATATTCCTACAACAGCACCTATTTCTTCTTGTGTGCAACCTATCTGACTAAGTTTTGCAATAACATCTTCATCTAGGTCTTTCTTGGGTCTTCCTATAGATTGTGTCTTAATTGTGTCAGAAGCCTTATTTATGTCGTTTTTCATTTCCATGTTATTTTAGTAATTTTGTGAGTAATGTCCATAGTTTAGGGTTCTGTCTAAAGACTTTCTCATAGCCATCTCCAATAGCCTGTGCAATAGGTTCTTCTCCTCGTTTATTAACATTTATATCAGCTAGATTAATTATAATATGAAATAACTCGTGCATTATCGTATTGAATAGCTTTAATCCTTTTACTCTCTTATCAATCACAAGCAAGTTTTTATTGGGTTCATAATAAGCATACATTTGTTCTAGGATTTCAAAGCTAACCTTAATCTTTTTTTTCCCATATGAAATATGTTCTAATTGTGGCATTAATGTTTTTTATGATTATCACTTTCCACAATAGCTTTATAAAATTCAAGTTGCATCTTTAACCTTTTATTTTCAATAGAGAGATTAATCAATCTTTTTCTAACATACTTAAATATTCTTAATATTGCACTCATTAGTAGGCTTTCAAAGGTTCATCTTTAAATTTATGTTTCAAATACTTCTTATTGTCTTTTCGGAGTATAACGTAATGACCTTCTTCTCCTACTTTTTCATAATCTTCCTTGATAGACTTTTTAACAACAGTATTTAGTATATGTGTATTAGTATTGTGTATTGACACTTGTTGCGATAGGTGGGCTGTAGGTGGTTTTTCTGATTCTACATACTGATATAAGTCGTAATTTATAAGGTTAATTATGCTTATTTTTCGACTAGGGTGGTTTTCTGTGGGAACAAGCTGGGTCGTTCTAGTGCCTATCATTTTCTTACGCACAAGCCGTAGTATGAATGACCTCATCTCGCTATAAGTCATGCCAAATCTTTTAGCTGTTACCCTTAAAGGCATAATAGCCTCGCCTCGTTTTATAAAAACATCAGTTCCTAAAAACTTTAAAGTCTTATCTTGGTGTGATGCAGAACTTATAAAATATATCCAGCAACTAGCCTGTAGTAAGTTTTTAAAAATAGGATTTGAATACAAATCACGGTATAGAATGAAGTAACCTTTTTTTTTAGACATTTTTGCTCTCTTTCTCGATTATCTCGATTAATTGTTTTTTTGTATATCTGTTTAACAGAGTCTTAATTATATTTGTGGTCTTTTTTTGTTTCTCATACTCTCTTGCTCTATTGTTAGATATTACCTCAAAGTGTTCATCTCTCATTTCTGCCATTATTTTTCTCCGTATTTTCTATAAATTGATTAATTGCATTAGCAGTTGTTACTTGATTAGTATATGGATTTTCTAAAAATCTATAATAACTCCTTAAACTAATATTTAACTGTTTTGCAAAATCAGGTGGATTTATAAAATTTTCCAATCTAATTTTTTCCATTTCTTTCATTGGTAATAAATATTGTAATTTACCATCTATTTCTACTACTTCTATCTTCATTATATCTCTCCTTTGTGTTTGTTGTAAAAATTAAATAAATCGTTAGCTTGTTCTAGTTTATTAACTTCTTTTAAAGTTCTATATAGTAATTCTTTTTCAGTTCCATACATAGATTCAAATTGTACTTTGGTGTTATGAATACTAAAAGACCCAACGTGATGGTCAGGACATAATGGAATTACCTCATAATGATTTGCTCGTTGTCCAAAGCCAAGATTACCTTTTCCATCTCCTCTATTCCTTATATGATGACAGATAGCTGGTCTTTGACATATGAGGCAACCAAGTTGAGCAACCCTACTCATATGCTCTCTCTCGTCCTTTGTTGCTACTTTTTTTGCCATACTATAGCTTGTTTTCCATATTTAGTTTCTCGTCTTAAACCAGAGTCCTCTACTAAATTTAAAATTTGTAATTCTCTAATCCTACCACAAACAGAACTCAAAGGCATTTCTAATTCATCTGCTATTTCATAATTAGTAGATGATTGTAGTTTTACAAAATCATAAACCATTTCTCTTTTAGTTTTTATTTTAGGTTTTATTGTGGCAAGTGCTTGTTGGCTTGTGTCAGTATAATTACAAGACTCGTAGTCAGTATCAAATATATCTAATTGTTTCATCTCGTTTTCTCCCTGTTATGTGCTGGACTTTAGAGAGAGAGGCTAAAGCCCAACACCAACTTGTTACCAAGTTATAAGTATTATGATATGAAAATATAAATACTTGTCTTGCGACCTCTCTTTTATATATTTTTTTATTTATATTCATATCTTTAATTGATTCGTTTTTTATATCTGATTTGAAAATAAAACAAGAAATAAAACTTGTAAGGGTTAAATTAGTTAAAAAAGCTAGTAAAATAGCCATTTATTAACTATTTACAATACAACTCAAATTTTATAGATTATTTGTATGTTAAATAAATTAACTAACAAAGGAGAGAGCATGATAAATGTAAAAATAAATAACAAAGAAACTTTTTTTAATACCATAAAAGAAGTAAGACATTTTATTAGAGAAGATGTTTGGAATATGACAAGTCCAAGTAATAATCCTGATGCTACTGAAACTGCTAATAAAATTTGGAATCTAAATGTTGGAGAGTCTATTAATGTTTTAGATTTTAATATAAAAATAATTAGTAAAGAGGAGAGAGCATAATGGAACATTTTTATTTAGCTTTAGTTTTATCAATAGTAATAACTTTAATATTGGGAGAGAAATAATGAGAATACCAAACAACTCAAACTTTAGTAAAGAGATTGCTAAAAAATTTAAACAGATTTTCCACCGAGATATGACTCTTGGTGGATTACACGATTTACAGGAACAGTTAGATTTAATTAACCCTGTAGATACTCATTTGTTAAATCAAGTGAGTCAATTAAAGGAAAAAGCAAATGGACAAGAAACTTCCAAAGTTGCAAATGCAGTACGACAAGTTCATAATGAAAGAAAAGGATTTGTTGCAAAAACTGTTAGCACTAAAGGAAAAGAAAAAAGTTACAGCTTGGAAACTACATCAAATTAAATACCACCAAGCAACTTTATAGAGAGCAAAAAAATATATTGATATGAAAAACATACTTTTAATTGCCATCTTTGTCTGCTTATTACAAGCCTGTAGCTATCGCCCAATTATTGATACTGCTGGAAGATCAGGTACATTCGATAGTGATAGAGCAAATTTAATAACTGACGATCAATTACATTGTAAGACACTTGCTAAAGATAATACAAACTTTGTAAGTAATATTTTATATTGGTCTGTTAGCCCAACAATGGACACAAAATACGAGTCTATTGTTAGAAAATGTTTAACCAAGAGAGGTCATAGTGTCCTTTATTAAAAAACACCAATAC
>Ga0213863_10000456_pt1 | contig 31261 bp, 19 predicted proteins | sample PICome_8_FD_160128 | JGI IMG/M metagenome (GOLD analysis project Ga0213863, IMG submission 160128) | Coastal seawater microbial communities near Pivers Island, North Carolina, United States - PICO497 | ecosystem: Environmental > Aquatic > Marine > Coastal | place: USA: North Carolina... | reverse complement strand
GCTGCGGCAAAGGCTGCGGCTGCGGCTGCGACAAAGGCTGCGGCTGCGCAGTGCCGCTCCTGTCAGGCCGAGCTCGAGGGTCGGCCGGGTCTCCGCAGGGCGCCAGTCGGGCCCGCTCGCGTCAGCTCACCAGGCCCGGGATGGGGCCGGTGCTGTCGCTGAAGGACTCGTCGCGGACGCCGGCGGCGTGGAGCGTGGAGAGGAGGAGGTTCGACATGGGGACCTCCTCGCCGTAGCGCTCGTAGCGGCCGTGCTGGACGCCCATGTCCTTGCCGCCGACCAGGGCCAGGGGCAGGTTGCGGGCGTTGTGGGTGGTGCTGCAGCAGCTGCCATACATCACGAGGGTGCGGTCGAGGACCGAGCCGTGCTCGTCGGTGACCTCCTTCAGCCGGTCGATGAAGTAGGTGAACTGCTCCATGTACCAGCGGTCGAAGGTGCCCCACTCCTTCCAGTTGGTCTCGTGGCTGATGGTGTGGTGGCTCTTCTTCATGCCCAGGGCAATCTTCGGGAAGCTGTCCCCGAAGCCCATGCCGTCCTCGCGCGCCATCATGTAACTGGCGACGCGGGTCAGGTCGGTCTGGAAGGCCAGCACCATCAGGTCGAAGGTCGCGCGCAGGTAGTCCTTTGGGACGGTGCGCGGGTTGGGGTCGAGCTGGATGTTCTCGGCGCTGAAGGGCTTGAGGGGCACGTCGAGCCACGCCTCGTTGCGCCGCACCTGCTCCTCGACGCGATTGAGGGACGAGAGGTACTCGTCCATCTTCTCCTGGTCCTCGCCGCCGAGCTGGCGGCGCAGGCGCTTGCTGTCCTCGAGCACGAGGTCAACGATCTTGCGTCCGCGGGCGAGGCTCTCGCGCCGCTCGGCCGTCGTGCCCGCGCCCTCCGAGAAGTAGCGCTCGAAGATCGCGCGCTGCCGGTGCTCGGAGGGAATCGGCCGGCCGGTGGGGTCGAAGGACAGGGTCGACAGGCGCGACTTGTAGCCGACGCCCCCGTCGGTCGAGAGCACCAGACTCGGGATGCGGGTGTGCTTGTTGAGCGAGCGCGCGGCCACCTGGTCCACGGACTCATTGTTGAGGTACCGGTCGCCGCGCAGATCCCCCGCGGTGAGCCACGTGTCGCCCGCCAGGTGTCCGAGGAGCTGACGGCTGCGGGGGTGGGAGAGTCCGCCCAGGAAGCTCACGTTCTCGCGGTGCTTCTCCAGGGGCTTCGAAACGTTGCTGAAGCGGTAGTCGGCCCCCGGTCCGATGGGGAGCCAGCTCCACTCCATGGCCTCCGCGTTGTCCATCGGCGGCGAGCTCGCGCCGTTGGGGAAGTACACGTAGGCGAGGCGCCTCGGCGGGGCGATGGTGCCCAGCTTCACCGAGTCCTTCACCGCCTGCTCCATGCCGTGGAGGTAAGGCATGGTGACGGCCACGCCGGCGCCGCGGAGGAAGGTGCGTCGTGAGAGATGCCAGGACTTACGGCTCATGGGAGAAGCGTCCCCGAGGACGCCCCCCGATCCTAGCCCGCCGTCCTCGAATTCGGAGGGGTGTCCTTTCCCAGTCGCGGGGCCAGGTGGCCCGGTCGGCAATGCGAGACAGGAACTCCCTCCCGTAGGAGGCCGTGCGGCGGAGCGGGCCTTGATGTCGGTTCCCCTGCGCCCGGAGGCCGGGGGGCCAGGTTTGAGCCTGGCGGGAGCGAGCCCAGGTCCGTCAGCGGCGGAACGAGGGAGAGGTGACGATGGCTCGCAGGAGTGCGCGACCCGTCCCACCTTCAGCGTCAACCTCGCGGGCGATGGCCTCGAGCTCCTCGTCGTCGCTGAAGACGACGTCGCGGCCGAGGGCGTAGGCGAAGAGGTGCTCGACGACCGAGGCGATGAAGCGCTCGCGGGCGGCGCCGGCCAGATACGCCTTGAGCTCGGGGGCGCCGTCCACCTCCGTGCCGTCCGGGAGCGCGACGCTGGCGTCGATGGGGCGACCCTTGCGCTCGGACTCCAGGAGGCCCACGGCGTTGTAGCGCTCCAGCGCCACGCCGAAGGGATCAAAGCTCGCGTGACAGTCGTGACAGGAGGGGTTGTCCCGGTGCAGCTCCAGCTGCTCCTTCAGGGTCAGGCCCTTCATCTCCGGCGCCTCGGCGTCGAGGTCGGGGACATTGGGCGGGGGCGGGGGCGGCGGGCTGCCCAGCAGCTTCTCCTTCACCCACACCGCGCGCTTGATCGGGTGGGGCTCCAGCCCGTCAGAGTGACCGGCCAGGAAGGCGCCCTGGGACATGAGCCCGCCGCGTCCCTCGGAGCGGGGGAGCGTCACCGGACGGAAGTGGGGGCCGACCACGCCGCCGACGCCGTAGAACTCCGCGAGGTTCTGGTTCAGCATCGCGAAGTCCGAGTCCACCAGCGTCATGAGGTCGAGGTCCTCGGCGAAGACCCGGTGCACGAAGCGCAGGGTCTCCTCGCGCATGTCGCGCTTGACGAAGCGCGTGAACTTCGGGAACCGGTCCGCGTCGATGGTCATGTCCTCGAGGCGGTCGAGGCGCAGCCACTCGGTGGCGAAGGCGTCCACGAAGCGGCGCGCCCGCGGGTCATCGAGCATGCGGTCGACGTGAGCCTCGAGGTCGCCGTCGAGGGTCCCGAAGAGCGCCGCGTTCCGGAGGGCCTCGTCGGGCGGCCCGTTCCAGAGGAAGTAGCTGAGCCGATTCGCGAGGGCGAAGGGGGAGAGCAGGTCGTCGGCCTCGCCGCCCGGGCCCTCTACGAGAAAGAGGAAGCGTGGAGAGCAGAGCGCTGCGATCAGCGTCTCCTTGATGGCGTCCTCGAGGGTGTCGACCTCAGGGCGCACCTCGCGGAAGAACGCGAGGTAAGGGGCGGCGTCGCCGGCCACCGCCGCCCGCCGAAAGGCGCGCGACATGAAGCGGACCAGGACTCGCTCGGCGTAGGCCTCATCGCTCTCACGGTCTCTGCGCTCGGGGAAGATGGCGGTGTGGGACGCGGGCGGCCACACCGGATGGAACGGCGCCTCGACCTCGATCTGCTCGACGAGAAGCGGCGGGCCGGGGCTGCGCCGGTCCTTGATGAGGTGGTCGTTCCAGACGCCGAGCAGCAGGATGCCGGAGAGGATCTCGTTGTCCCCGGACTCCGGTTCGGGGATCGGGAGGTTCTCGAGGCGGCCTCGGAAGGTGTAGGTCTGGGGCGCCCCGCGGGGCGCCGTCACGACCGCGGCGCCGCCGAAGGTGGAGTAGTCCATTCCGTCATCCGTGCGCGTCCCCGCGTAGGCCCGGAGCACCGGGTCCACGTCGTCGAAGCGGGCCTCCAGCTCGGCGGTGGCCTGGCCGAGGGCTTCGACCAGAGGGTGCTCGGCGGCGAGCGGCGTCAGGACCACGTGGGAGTAACCGATGAAGAAGGGGCCGCCGAGCTTGAGGTGTTGACGGCCCGCGCGCATGTAGGCCGCTCCGATGACCGTGGACACACGCCCCTGGGCGAGCTGCTCGGCGGTCAGCTCCGGGCGGGAGTCGAGGGTCTTGCCCGCGTAGGAGAGGCGCACCGAGGGCATCTGCTCCACGGGGACCGGAGGGTGGACGAGGTGCACCCGGTAGAAGCCCTCGGCGGGGATCTGGACCTGGACCCTGGAGTCTGAGGGCTGGGTCACGTCCTCCGCGACGATGACGTCGCCGTCGAGCCGCACGTTCTTGCGCTGGTCGCTCTTGGCGGCTTCGGCGGTGATGGTCCTCATCGAGGACTCGATGGAGAGGGCGCGCTCGGCGGCTTCGACCTCCTCACCGTTGACGGTCTCCGTCGCGGGGGCGCTCTCGGAGAGGGCGACGCTCACGTCGTTGACCCCGTCCTCGAGCTTGAGGAGCACCGGGTCACGGGTCCGCTTGACCTCGCCGCGGGCCGCGCTGACGCGCATGACCACGTCGCCGCGCTCGGGGAAGACACGCTGGAGCTCGAGCTTGGCGTTGGGGGAGGGCCCCTGCCACGCGCCGGGAGCCTTCTCCTTGTGGGGGACCGCGCCGTAGAGGACCAGGCCGTCGGCGGCGATGTGGAAGCGGTTCTGCTGAGAGCCCCGGAGGCCCACGCTGATCTTCTTCCTGATCGCGTCGAGGGCCTTCCGCTCCTCATCGGACGCCGCGGAACCCTTGGGTTCGCCGTCCGCGCCGATGACCTCGACCGTGAACTGATCGGGGTTCAGGATCACCGATTGATAGCCGCCGGTCCGGCCGCCCACCTTGCCCTTGCCGATCCCCTCGCCGAAGCGCACGCGGTAGATCGTGGACTCCGGTCGAGGCCCGGGGGCGATGGCCTCGTCGAGCGCCCGACGGGCGATGGCCTGGTAGGTCTCCAGGTGCAGGGTCGAGGCCTGCAGGGTCGCGCCGTTGTTGGTGAAGCCCATCGGCGACTTGGCATCGCCCGGGAGGTCCTGGCCGAAGTCCACGGGGAGCTTGAGCAGGTCCTGGAGCGTGTGCCGGTACTGCGCTCGGTTCAGGCGGCGAAGCACCGGGCGCACCTCGCCCTCTTTGGCCCGCGCGGCGGCCTCCAGGCCGGCCTCGATCCAGCCGGTCACCGCCGCGCGCTCCTCGGTGGAGAGCTGGCGCTCGAAGCTCGACGGCGGCATGTCTCCGTTCCGGATGACATCGAGGATGTAGTCCCACTCCTCCGCGTCCTCGCCAGCCACGAAGTCCCGGTCGAGCTCGTCCAGGCGGAAGGCACCCTTCTGCTTCAGGGGGCCGTGGCACTGGACGCAGGTGGCCTCGAAGATGGGGGCGATGGTCTGTTCGTAGACCTCATCGTGTTCCCCCGTGGTCGGGGCAAGCACAACGGCGGGGCGCGACCAGCCGAGCGCGGCGGTCGCGAGGGCGGCCCCAGCAGCGAGGGCCGCGCTTGGTGAGAGGCGGACGGGTCGGGGTCGTTCACTGGGGGGCATGGCTCCTCCCAAGATACTCCCCCCTCGTGAGAACGACGTGTTGAGGGAGAGCCTTCCAGGTCCGGCGCCGCTCGCCGAAGTCGCCTCGGCCTCCTCGAGAGCCTCTGGGGCTCACGTCGGCGCCCTCAGAATGAGGCCTTCAGGAAGGGTCCGCGCTCCGGACCGGGGGGTAGCAGAGCTCGCCCCAGGGCATGTCGAGCCCGTGTTCCATGCTGACGGCGATGATCGGTCCGCACAGCGCGCGCAGGAGCTGGGAGGCGGGGTCCACGGTGACGCGGTTCATCCCGCTCCCCAGGGTCGCGCCACCGTGGATGATCTGGCAGCGCAGGAAATAGACCGCGATGAGCACCTGCTGGAGAGCCGCGCTGGGCCGCTGGCCATCGAGATCTTCCTGCAGCCTGCGAGCGCGGCCGCGCCGGGGGCGGACCTGATCCCATTCACCGTCGCTCCAGAAGCGTTCGATCAGGAAGGGGCTCTCCACCAAAGCCCTCGCCTCCGCGGCGTGCGCGCCTAGGGCGCGGGCGATCCGGCCGGCAGCGTCGGCGCGGCAGATCGCGCTGGTGAAGCGGTCCAGGGCCCGCCGGTCCCCTGTGGGCATCCCGCGGTCGTAGTCCCAGTCGCCGTAGAGGGCGTTGAGGGACACCCAGCGGAAGACCAGCGCGGCATCCTGCCCCGCTCGGCTCCCGTCGGCCTCCGCGAGCTCGGCCTGTCGCAGGGCTGCGCAGGCGCGATGGATTCGGATCCGGAGCTCCTCCTCCCGATCCTCCCGCACGAGCTTGTCTCGGGTGGGCTTCCAGTGAGCGTGGAGCTGCTCGGACGTGAGCACAGAGTCGAGGGGCAGGGCAGTCATGGCTGGCGTGGGAGGGCGGGGAATGGGGTCACCCGCAGCCCCCGTGACCATGCTGGCCGGCGGAGGCCCCGGAGCTCAAGGAGAACCGCACGGCCCGGGGCCGCCAGCGCTGCGCTGCACATTGATCCCCCTTGGCGCGTTGTATCTCTGGAATTGGGACATGCTGGATCGGCAGACTCAGGGCATGACCCAACGGCAACGACATAGAACAGGCTCCGAGCGCGGCGCCCTCGCCCTTTCCCTCCAGGCCGTGACTGGCCTGATCCTCGCCGGATCGGCCGTGGCGCAGACGGCGTCGGTGGAGAACACCCTCCTCGCGCCTTCGGATCTCAGCGCTGGCGACCGGTTCGGCAGCTCGCTGGCCGTCGATGGAGATCTCATCGCGGTCAGCCTTCAAGATGGGGCGCCCGGCGGTTCCGTCGGCGAGGTCCGCGTCTTTGAGCGCGGCGCCGGCACCCTGTCCTCACAGGCCCAATTTCAGGTCTCGGGGAGCGCGCCGGACTTCGGCTGGAGCCTCGACCTGGACGGGGATCGGCTCGCGGTCTGCAGCGGCGGAGGCGGAGATCTGGTGCACGTCTTCCAGCGCAGCGTGCTCGGGTGGAATCTGGACGCCATCATTCCCGCCCCGTCGGGGACGCCCACCCAGGTGTCCGTGGACCTGGAGGGCGACCGGCTCGTGGTCGGCGTCGCGAGCGACGGCACGGCTGGAACCGAGGCGGGGACGGCCTACATCTACGACCTCAGCGGCGGTGCGTGGTCCCTCTCAGCGCAGCTCTTCGCGGACAACCCCGCTCCCTTCCAGCGCTTCGGCGCGAGCGTCGGGATTGGCTCGGACTACGTGGTTGTGGGGCGGCCGACGACGCCGTCCCGGAGCCCCGTCGTCTGGGGCGGCGTGTGGGTCTACGAGCTGACCAGCGCTGGCTGGGCTCACACCGCCAAGCTGCGGGCCCCGGATGGCGGTGCCGGACGGGAGATCCCCGTGGACATGGCCGTGGACGGAGAGCGCATCGTCCTCGCCGAGCAGGGCTCTCTGGCCGCAGGCGGCCCCCCTTCGGGCGGGGTCCACTTCTACGAGCGAGTTGGGGGCCTGTGGCTGTTTGAGTCCACGATTGACCCCCCGGATCCCGCGACCAACGACCTCCGCTGGGGTCATCAGGTGGACCTCGACGGCGATCGGTTGCTGATCTCTCCCCGCACCCAGCCCCGGACCTGGATCTACCGCCAGCAAGCCAGCGGCGACTGGATGACCGAGGCGGTCGTCGTGCCCCAGGCTCCGTGGAACGATGTCACCAACGTCGCTGCGCTCGGCTCGGACTACACCGTCATCGGCAACCCGGGGAGCGACCTGGTCGTGACCGGCGGTGGCGTGGTTCGGATCTATGACGAGCCGTACCTGTCGGTGGGCAACATGGTCTGTGTCCCTGGCGTGAGCATGCCTTGCCCCTGTGGCAATGACCCTGGCGACGGGGTCCCCTCCGGCTGCCGGAGCTCCCTCGGCTTCGGCTCGATGCTGGTGGCTGGCGGCTCGGCGAGCGTCCTCAGCGATGACCTGCGCCTCAACCTCAACGGCGACGTGCCCTCGATGGCGGTGGTGCTCTGGGGGATGCCCGGGGCGGCCCAGGTTCGTACGAGCTTCGGCGGCCTCGCTTGCGTTGGAAGCGGAGCCCGCCGCCTCGCCCTCACGGGCGCCGGAACCCAGGACTTCGGTCCCGGGCTCCTGAGGCTCGCAGGCGCCTCGGCGGGGGAGACCTGGACGTTCCAGGCGGTCTACCGAGACGTCGCGAGCACTTGTGGCGAGATCAACTGGACCAACGCGGTCGAGGTCACCCTGGTGCCCTGACCCGCGCGGCGGCGGCCCGAGCGTGGGCCGTCAACCGCTCCTCCCTGGCAAGGGCCTCGACGTCTCCCGCCACCAGCGACGGGTCGTCGAGGCGCAGCCAGGTCCTGATCCGCAAGAAGTTGAAGACCGAGAGGCCCCCCGAGTAGCGAGCGGCTCCGCCGGTGGGGAGGACGTGGTTCGGGCCGACACCGTAGTCGCCGAAGACCTCCGCCGAGCCCTCGCCCAGGAACGAGGCTCCGTGGTGCTTGAGGCGACGCCTCGCGCCGTCGGGGTCTTCCACGCATAGCTGGAGGTGCTCGGGAGCGAGCCGGTCCACGGCCTCGAGCGCCGCCTCCATGGAGGGCGCCACCGCAGCGAAGCCCGCGGCGAGCGCCTGCGAGGCGACCTCCTTGGTGTCCAGCGATGCGAGCTGACGACCGAGCGCCGCCTCGACTTCGGGCAGGAGTCCGGCCTCTGTGGTGATGAGGGCGGGCCTCGCGTCAGGGTCGTGCTCCGCCTGGGCGAGCAGGTCGGCTGCGACGAGCTCGGGGTCCGCAGAGGCGTCGGCGAGAACCACCAGCTCGGAGGGGCCGGCGGGGAGGTCGATCCCCACGTCGCCAAAGACGTACTGCTTGGCGGCGGTGACCCAACGGTTGCCCGGCCCGACGATGACGTCCACGGGATCAAGGAGCCCCGGGATGCCGTGCGCGAGGGCGGCGATGGCCTGGGCCCCGCCCGCCGTCAACAGGCAGTCGGCCCCCGCGATCGCGGCGGCTGCGACCACGATTGGCTTGGGGTTGGGCGACGCCACCACGACCCGCTCCACCCCTGCGGCCTTGGCGGTCACGGCTGTCATGAGCACGGAGGAGGGGAGCGGGTAGCGACCTCCAGGTGCGTAGCAGCCAGCCGCCTCGATCGGCACGACTTCGTGTCCTGCGCGCCCTCCGGGGACCGCCACGTCAAGCGGTGACAGCGCATCCCGCTGAGCCGTGGCGAAGGCGCGGATCCGCTCCGCGGTCCTCTCGAGGAGCTGCCGGGTAGAAGCGCTGAGCCCCTCGGCGGCGCGTTCCAGGGCCGCGCGATCGAGCACGAGTGGCGCGGACGGCGAGAGGCCATCCAGCCCGGTGGTGTACTCACGGAGCACAGCCTCGCCGCCGGTGCGGACGGAGTCGACGATGGACCTCGCTGTGACACGGGTGACCTCGTCCACCGCGCTGGGCGCCGAGGCCTCGATCTGATCGAGGGTGATCTCCCGCAGCAGGGGAGTCTCACGGATGGAGGTGCTCATGAGCGTTCGACCTCCGGCTTGGCGTCGCCGGCCCGGCGGGTGACAGCGGCGGCTCGACGGTCGAGTTCACGCTCCACGTCCGAGAGTGTGACGCCCGCGCGGGACATCGCGACGGAGGCGAAGAAGAGGACGTCGGCGGCCTCATGCACCACCTCGTCGGGACCTGTGGCCTCCGCGAGTTCGGCAGCCTCTTCGCGGAGCTTGGCGCCGAGCAGCTCCGCGTCCCCGAAGAGCCGCTGGCTGTAGGAGCCGGCCTCGGCCGTGGCACGGCGCCGCTCCAGAGTCTGCTCCAGGGCGCGCAGCCCCGTGGCCGGGCCCCAGCAGCTCTCGGTGTCCAGGTGGCAGAACCCGGCGCCCGCCTGGCGGACCACGAAGCGCAGGGCGTCCCGGTCGCAGTCGGCCTCGATCCGGATCAGCTCTTGGGTGGCGCCCGAGGTGGCGCCTTTGACCCAGAGGCCACGGCGGCGGCTCTCATAGGCGCCGACCCCGTTCTCGAGCGCGTACTCCAGGCTCCGCCGGCTGGACCAGCACATCCCGAGTGCGCGGCCCGCCTCGTCGGTGACCACGGTGGCGATGAGCCCGTCAGATCGCTCCGAGACGAGCGGCGCGGAGAAGGCGTCCACCAGAGGGAGGGCGCCCGTGTAGAGCGCCATGCCGACCTGGGCGTCCGCGCCCATGGCATCCAGCGCCGCGACCTCCTCGCTCCGTGTGACGCCTCCAGCGACCGTGACGCGCGCGGTGCCGGCGGCCTCGACGAGCCCGCGGACGCGGTCGATCGCGGTACCGCCGAGGCGCCCCTCGAGCTCCACAAAGGTCACCAGGAACCCCGCGACGAACGGCGCCAGTTCGGCCATCCGCTCCTCGACGCCGCGGCCGGTCGGCTTGCGCCAGCCCTCCACCACGACCTCGCCATCGCGCGAATCGAGGGCGACGATGACCCGCTCCCTGGGCAGCTCTCGCAGGAGGACGGGGTCCGCCGCGGTGCCGATGATGATCTTCGCTGCGCCACGGTCGAGCCAGCGACGGGCGGTCGCAAGATCCCGGATGCCGCCGCCAACGCGGACGGGTCCGCGCCGACAGAGCTCCGTGATGAGCGCCTCGTTGGAGCCCTCGCCCGTGGCGGCATCGAGGTCGATGACGGCCGTCTCGCCGACGCGGCTGAAGCGCTCCAGGAGCGGGCGAGGGTCGCCCGCCTCGATGGCGAGCTCCTCGCCGCCGACGAGCTGGACCGTGGAGCCTCGCATGAGGTCAATGCTGGGGATGATCATCGGGCAGTGGGGGAAGACAGGGGGAGGCGGACATCGCGCCCGGACCGGGCGAGCTCGAGTTTGACCTGGCTGACGGTCGTCAAACCGTCGTGGAAGATGGAGGCGGCGAGCACGGCGCTCGCGCCGGCGTCGAGGGCCGTCTCCATGTGGCCCGTGGTGCGGGCGCCGCCGCTGGCGATCAGCGGGACGGGGACGGCGTCGGCCAGGGCGCGGAGGAGCTCGACGTCATACCCCGCTCCTGTCCCGTCGCGGTCCCAGCTGGTGGCGAGGATCTCGCCGGCGCCGAGGCTCACCGCGAGGCGCGCCCACTGGATCGCGTCGGTCCCGGTGCGCTGGGTGCCTCCGGCGACGACCACCTCCCAGCTCGGGCTGCTGTCCGGGTCCTCTGCTCCTCCGCGGCGCGCCGCGTCCAGGGAGAGGATCGTGCACTGGGCACCGAGGCGAGCCTTGATCTCGGAGAGGAGCTCTGGACGTTCGAGGGCGGCGGTGTTGACCGCGACCTTGTCCGCGCCGGCGTCGAGCAGCCGCGCGGCGTCCTCGACGCGCCGTACGCCGCCGCCGACGGTGAGCGGGATCCCGATCGCGGCGCGCACGGCGCGTACGGTCTCCACGGCGCTCGCCCGCCCCTCGCGGGTGGCCGAGACGTCGAGCAGGCAGAGCTCGTCGGCCCCGGACCTCTCGTAGGCGACCGCGCGCTCCACGGGGTCACCAGCATCGCGGAGGCCCTGGAAGCGGACACCCTTCACGACCCTGCCGTCCTTCACGTCGAGGCATGGAATGACTCTGAGGCGGACCATCAGGCGACCCCCCCGGCACAGGCGACCGCCGCGCGCTCGAGCCAGCGCTCGAGCAGCGCCGCCCCGAAGGCCCCCGAGAGCTCAGGGTGGAACTGGCACCCGAGCACGGCGCCGCGCTCGATGGCGGCCACGAAGGGCTCGCCTTCGTTCGAGCGAGCGACGGCCCAACCCTCCGCCGCCAGAGCCGCAGAGTCGTCGAGGCGGTAGCTGTGGGCGAAGTACGCCTCCCCTGGCTGGATGATTGTGCAGCCTGGGTCCGGCGCCACCTCGTTCCACCCGAAGTGGGGGAGGCGAGGGGCACCCATGAGCCTGCGCGTGCGCGCGGGCGCGACGCCGAGGCCGGGGACGCCGGGCTCCTCCTCGCTCTCGATGCCGAGGAGCTGAACACCGAGACAGATCGCGAGGGTCGGCTCGCCACGCTCCACCCGGGCGCGCAGCGGCGTCACGAGCCCGGCGGCGTCGAGCCGCTCCATGCCGGCGCCGAAGGCACCCACGCCGGGGAGCACGACGGCGGCCGCCTCACGGATCACGCCCGGGTCATCGGAGAGCCGCGGCTCGACGCCAAGACGCCGGAGGGCAGCGGTGACAGACGCGACATTCGCCACGCCAGTTCGTACGAGGACAACTTCAGGGCTCATGAGAGCACCCCCTTGGTGCTGGGCACGGCGTCGGCGCCGTCGCGGGTGAAGGCCTCGCGCAGGGCGAGGGCGAGGGCCTTGAAGGCAGCCTCGGCGCGGTGGTGATCGTTGGCGCCGCGGAGGACGTCGACGTGCAGGGCCATGCGGCCCTCGATGGCGAGGGTCTGGAGGAAGTGGGTCAGGTTCTCGCACGCCACGGCCCCGATGCGCTCGCGGCGGAGGCCGAGATCGACCTCTGGCCATGGGCGACCGGAGAGGTCCACGACGACCCGTGCGAGGGCCTCGTCGAGGGGCGCATACGCGCTCCCGAAGCGGGTGATCCCGCGCCGCTCTCCGAGCAGCTCATCCAGGGCGCCGCCGAGGACGATGGCGCAGTCCTCCACGGTGTGGTGGTCGTCGACGTCCAGGTCCCCCTCGCACTTGAGGGTCAAGTCGAGGCGTGCGTGACGCGCGAGGGCGTCGAGCATGTGGTCCAGGAAACGCAGCCCGGTCGAGATCTCGGCGCGGCCCGTGCCGTCGAGGTTGAGGCGCAGCTCGACCGAGGTCTCGCCGGTGTCGCGGCGGCGGCTGGTGACCCGCGGGGCGCGGGCGATGGGCAGGGTGTCAGTCACGGGAGGAGCTCCTCGAGTTCGGTGGTACGGTCCAGGCAGACGCCGGCGCCTGCTGCGCATAGCTGAGCCTTGAGGGTGCTCCGGGCGCTGTCGCTGCCGCCCGGAGGGAGGACGGCGACCGGCACGGCGCCGGCTGCGCGCGCGCTCTCGACGTCGTCGCGCGTGTCGCCGATCATCCAGGCGGTGCGCACGCCGAGGGCGTCCATGGCGCGGCGGACCGGCTCGGGATCTGGCTTGAGCGGCGCGTCATCCCGGGTGATCACCGCGCCAAACAGGTCGGCGATCCCCTGCTCCTCGAGGAACCTCCGGGCGTCTGACCGGGGTCGGCCTGTGACCACCGCGAGCGGCCGCTCGGCGGCGAGGCGCCTGAGGCTCTCGCGGTCCAGGAGCAACGACTCCTCTTCGCGGAGGCCGGGCGCCGTCGACGTCCCCTGATAGAGCGCCTCGAAGCGAAGAGTGACCTCTTCGAGGGAACACTCAACGCCCCGGTCGACCAGGAGTCTCCACGTTAGGCGCCAGTCGTCATTGGCGTCGCCTGCGGCCTTGGCCGCCGCAACGTCGGAGTCGGTGATCGTGACCCCGAACGTCGCCGCGGTCTCGCGGATGGCGGTCCGATAGGAGCTGGAGACGTTCGCGAGGACTCCGTCGAGGTCGAAGAGGAGGGCGTCGGGGGCCAGGACTGAGCGGATCGCCCGATCCAGTCGCGTGAAGCTCACGCTGTCACCGGGGAGCGTGATCCGGAGCGCGTCGGTGAGCCCGGGGACGCCTGGGAACGCTCGGATGGCGACCCCGAGGCCCGCCATCAGGTCGCGGATCGTGGAGGCGCGTGGAGTGCGGATGAACACGAAGTTGCCCTGGCTGGGGGACGCCTCGAGGCCGAGCTCTTGCGCCGTCGCGAGGAGCGCGTCGCGCTCTCGCCGGACCCGCTGCACGGACGGACTGATGTCGTCCGAGAGACGCTGGGTCGCGGCGTTGAGCGAGCTCGCCGCCAGGGGGTAGGGGTTGCCTGCGGCGCGGAGGAGCTCGAGGATCCTCGGGGCGCCGAGGGTGAAGCCCACGCGGAGCCCGGCGCAGCCATAGGCCTTGGACATGGTGCGAAGCACCACGGCGTTGGGGAGCTCGAGCGCCGGAGCCGTGAGGTCTTCGTCGGCGAACTCCGCGTAGGCCTGGTCGACGATGAGGAGGGCGTTCGGCGCCGCCTCGGAGAGACGCTTGAGGTCCTGCGGGCGGGCAACCGCGCCGGTGGGGTTGTTGGGGCTGACCACGGCGATGAGCGAGGTGCGCGGGGTGATCGAGCGCAGCACGGCCTCCACCGGGTACGAGGACCCCTCCTCCCAGCTCACCTCGACGATCTCGCCGCCGGCGAGAGCCGCATAGCGGGGGATCATCTCGAACGTCGGAGCAGGGAGGATCAGCTCGCGGCCGGCCTCGAGGAAGGCGAGGCACAGGCGCAGGAGCCCGTCGTCGGCTCCGGCGGTCGCGAGGACCTGGTCCGGTGCCACCCCGAAGCGCTCCGCCGCTGCGGCCTCGAGTGAGGCGGATGACGGGTAGCGGCCGAGCTCGTCCGAGGGGACGCGGAGCTCGATCGCTTCAGGCGGGCGCCCTTCATTTCCCGCGAGCCAGAGGTCGCACGGAGCGAGGGGCCGGGCGGCCCGGTAGGGCACCCGGACACCAGAGTTGGCTTCGGGCCCCCTGGTGCTGGTGGGGGAGCTCGCGGCGCTGAGGGTGGAGGGCGACATCAGGGCACCAGCTGGCTGACGCCGGAGAGGACAATGTCGCTGCCGCCCAGTTGCTTCAGTCGGGGGACGAGGTCGGCGATGGCCGCCCTGGGCACCGCGGCGCGCACGGCGAATCCGGCCTCGCCACCCAGGGCGGCGATGGTGGGCTGACGCATGCTTGGGAGGACGTCGAGCACCCCGTCGAGGTCCGCCGCGGCCACGTTGAGCTCGAGCATCATGCGTTGGCGAGCGTCGAGCACCGAGCGGAGGAGCATCACCAGCTCGTCCAGGCGCGCTCGGCGACCGGGATCAGCGGCGGCGGCCTCGCTGGCGTAGAGCCGGGTCGAGGATGAGAACAGCTCGGCGATCACGTCGAGGCCGTTGGCCTGCAGGGTCGACCCCGTGGAGGAGTTGTCCACGATCAGGTCGGCGTCCTCGGGGGGGAAGACCTCGGTGGCGCCGCAGGTGGACAGCACCCTGGCGTCGATTCCCGTGTCGCGGATCCAGGCCTCGGTCAAGCGTCGGTATTCCGTGGCGATCACCAGCGGGCGGCGAGGCAAGTTGCCGTCGTTATCCAGGAGCGCGGGCGGCGCGGCGGCGACGATCCGCACGGGGTTGAGCCTGGTGTCCAGGAGCTCGACCACCGGCGCGGCCTTCTCCTCGGCCCAGTCGGCGCCGGCGAAGCCCACATCGCGGGCCCCAACGCCCAGCATCTCGACGACGTTCTGCGGCTTCAGGAGCTTGGTCTCAACCGCAGGCAGTGAGACGGTGGGCCGGTAGGCGCGGCCGCCCATGGCCACAGAGACGCCGGCATCCGCGAGCAGGCGGATGACCTGCTCTTGCTGGCGTCCCTTGGGGAGCGCGAGCCGGAGGGGGGCGAGTGTCCCGTTGCCGACGCGGGTGGCGTCGGCTCCGGGGATGGAGTCGAGTTCGAGGGTCATGGCGGCTTCCAGGTAGGGGGAGGCCAGCCCACGAACCGCCGTCAACGAAGAACGCCGGCCCGTGGGCCGGCGTTGAGCGGTGGAACGTCTATGTCACACGCGTGCTCAGCACCCGACCCGGGAGGGGTCGTGGTGATGATGGACGGACGCGTTGCTGATCGAGGCGTTCATGCGGGCGAGGAGAGTAGAGCGCCGGCGCGAGGATTCAACCGGTTGATCCGAAGAATCTTGGCAGAGGTCGGTCGTCGTCAGGCGAGCAATCTCGCGGCTCGAATGCGCATGGTGTGACGTTGACGCACGGCGTCGAGCCCGCGCTGCGCGATCTCCCGCGCTTCCCCGGGGTGTTCGAGGAAGTGGGCGACCTTGGTCTCCAGCTCGTCGATCGTGCGATAGGTCTCGATCTCCTTACCGACCTCGAACAGCTCCTCGATGGAGTCAGAGTGCTCTGCGATGAGGAAGCCGCCGCAGGCCATGACGTTGATCACCCGCATGGGGATGGCCTCGGGCTGGTAGATCCGGTTGACGTCCACGTGCACCTCGGCGCCGCTGTAGACGCAGGTCAGCTCGTGACCTTGTTCGGCGAGGCCGCGGTAGTGCACGCCCGGGGCGGCGGCGGAGACCTCGCTCCAGCGCTCATCCCCCCAGACGTGGATGCCGAAGTCGCTCAGGGCTGAGACGTAGGCGACTCGCTTCTGAGACGCGACGATCTCGGCGACCCACTTCTTCGGGTCATCGGGCGTCCCGTTGCGCCGCGCCGCCTCGAGGAACTCGCCGAACTGCTCCTCGAGGAGGTTATCGGCGTCATAGACCCCGTAGTTGGCCCGCTCGCCGGCGAGGACCCCCTCGAGCCGCTCGGAGGTCTCATCGAAGTTCTCGTCGGCGGAGCAGTTGAAGGAGGCGTGCAGCTGAAGGAACAGCCGCTTGAAGCGTCGCGCCCGGTCGATGAGGCTTGAGCCGACGAAGCAGACGCGGGCCGCGAAGCGGCTGCGCTCCTCCTCGCTGAGCTCGATGGGGAAGCGGCGGTTCGTGTCGACCCCGATGGGGAGGTAGTCCACCGAGGAGAAGCCGGCCTGCTGGAGTTGGCTCACATCCTTGGGGTGGAGCGAGAAGACGCGGAAGTCCTCGCCACCGGCGGGCGGGACGGGCGGGCGGTCGGTCTTGGGATCCACCTCCCACGCGACGAGCGGGACGTCGAGCTCGTGGCAGACCGCCGCGACCTCCGAGTCGTAGTTGATGGTGACCACGCGCTCGGGGCGCAGCGTCTTCAGCGCGATTCGGGTCTCACGGGGGTCCCAGCGGCGGACCTCGAGGGGGAACACCGAGTACCCCTCGGCCCGAACGGCTGCGCTCAGCTCGTTGTAGACGACGCCGCCCATGCCGAGGCCGACCCACCGTCGCTCCTCGCCGGGATGTTCCCCGCGGGTGGCCTCTTCGGTGAGCAGCAGCTCGTCCTCATAGAACTCCCGCAGGACCGGGTGGAGCACCAGCCGGTAGCCGGGCATCGAGGGGAGGTGGTCGATGAGGTCTGCGCCGAGGGCCAGCGTCAGGCGCCCAGTGCCCAGGGAGTACTTGTAATCCTGGCCGGTGAGGGCGAGCCGCATGAGCCAGGGGTCTCGGTCCCAGGCGATGACCTTGCAGTTGGGTCGTGTGCGCAGGATGTGCGCCGCCTGTTCACCGAGGCTGATGCCGAACAGGAAGACGGTCTCACCGTCCTGGACGTCCGCAACCGACGCCTCGAGCTCCTTCTTCCGGACGCGGAACTCGCGCAGCCGGCCCCGGAAGCGGTAGAGCGGCGGGTTCGGTCCACCGATGATCACGTGCTTGCCGCTGTCGGCGAAGAGGATGCGCTCGATGAGCTGCTCCCCGGCAGAATCCCCGACGAGGGTGCAGAGGTTCTCTTCGAGCAGCGGCTCGAGGCCGGAGGGGGTCTCCTCGTCAGAGGCACCTCCCTGGCTGGGTGAAAAGAGCCCCTGGAGGCTGCCGTCGGTGTGGGAGGGACCGGTCATGCGAGGAGGGTATGACGAGACGCGAACCTCGCCCTCATTCCTCGCACAGAAAGGTGTCATCTAGCCCTGGATTCGTACCCTCGATCCATGAGGAACGCCGTTCAAGTGCTCAGCCTGGGGCTGATCGTCGCATGCGCCTCGGGTGACCGGCAGCCCTCGGGAAACGCCACCGCCGCGAGGCCCGCTGCCGCCGCCAAGGGAGGCGACGCGCGCCTCCTGGACCTGCGCCTGGAGGACGAGGGGGGAGCAGCCTTGATCTGGCTCCCCGCCCCCGCGGCCGACGGCGAGCACGTCCGGCTGCTCCACGTGGAGGGCATCGAGACCGGGCTCGGAGCCAACGAGGTGGGCCTGGATCGGGGACAGATGGGGGGAGCCCGCCTGGTGCGCTTCCGCAGTCTCGGGGGCAAGGTCCTCCTCGAGCAGTTGAACACTGACTATCGGGCGTCCTCGGGCGGACCCCTCGAGCAGGCGGCGGCCCGGCAGTCGTTTGCCAGCTCGGTGCTCTGGGGCGCGGCTCCCGTCGAGCGCGCCCGGGACGGCCGGGTCCTGGTCGACCTCACGTCCTTCCTCGTGCGGGACGCCCACGGCATTCAGAACACCTTGTCCAGCCGGGGGCAGGGCAGCTACAAGCTCGACGAGGCGCGCTCTGCCCTGGATGGGGGCCGCTGCCGGGCGTTCCCAGACAACATCGAGTTCGGCGCGCTGCTCACCTTCACCTCGGACAAGCCCGGCCCGCTGGCGCGAAGCAGCGCTCCCGACGGCGCCGCGCTCACCTTCATCCAGCGGCAGGGCTTCTTGAGGCTCCCGGATGGCGGCTACGAGCCACGTCGCTTCGACCCGCGGATGGGGGCCTTCTCTCTCCGCTATCTTGACTACGGGGTGCCCCTCGACGTCCCGCTCACCCAGCGCCTCGCGGTGCGGCACCGCCTCACCGTGGACCCCGAGACCGGCGCGGTGGAACCCATCGTCTACTACGTCGACGCGGCGGCTCCCGAGCCCGTGCGCTCGGCGCTGGTGGAGGGCGCGTCGTGGTGGGCCGAGGCCTTCGAGCAGGCGGGATACCCCGGTGCCTTCCGGGTCGAGGTGGCTCCCGATGACCTTGACCCCCTCGACGTACGCCATCATGTGATCCAGTGGGTGCACCGCTCCACGCGGGGTTGGAGCTACGGCAACGCGATCAGCGACCCGCGGACGGGTGAGATCATCAAAGGCCACGTCAGCCTCGGCTCGCTCCGCGTGCGGCAGGATCGTCTCCTCTTCGAGGGCATGCTCGGGGCCGGGAGGACCGGGTCGGGCTCCCTCGACGACCCGACCGAGCTGGCGCTGGCGCGTATCCGCCAGCTCGCCGCGCACGAGGTCGGCCACACCCTTGGGCTCGCCCACAACTTCGCCGCCAGCGCCTCGGAGCGGGCGTCGGTGATGGACTACCCCGCCCCGCGGATTCGTCCGGACGGGAGGGGCGGATTGGACGTCTCTGATGCCTACGGCGTCGGCGTCGGAGCCTGGGATCTGCACGCCATCCGCATGCTCTACGCGCCCATCCCGGCGGGCGAGTCCGCGGCAGACTTCAACGACCGCCTGAGCCGCCGCGCGGTCGACCGCGGGCTTCGGTACTTGACTGACCAGGACGCTCGCTCCGCGGGTGCGGCGCAGCCCTACGCCAACCTCTGGGATGACGGAGACGATCCTGTTCAGGCGCTCCGCGAAGCGCTGGACGTGCGCAGCGTCGCCCTGCGCCGCTTCGGAGCCAGCAACCTCGCCAACGGCCGACCCGTGGCCGAGCTCGAGGAGGTCTTCGTGCCGCTCTACCTCCACCACCGGTACCAGGTGGACGCGGCGGTCAAGATGGTCGGCGGTGGGCTGTACGAGCACGAGGTCAACAACGGGCGGCCGAGGCCCATGCGCCCGGTGTCCGGCGCCGACCAGACGCGAGCCTTCAGAGCTCTGATGGAGACCCTCAGTCCCCAGACGCTCTCGATTCCTGCGTCGGTCCGGCGCCTGCTCTATCCCCGCCCGCCGGGGTACGGGAGCTCTCGAGAGGTGTTCGCGCGAGACGCCGGGGTGGCCTTCGACTGGCTCGGGGCCGCGGAGGTGGCGGCTCGGTTGACGGTCTCGGGTTTGCTGGAGCCACAGCGGCTGATGCGACTCGAGCTACAGGCTGCGGAGTCAGCGGCCGTGGACCGGCCGCCGGTGGACGCGGGGGCGATGGTCTCCATGATCTTCACGTTGACCCAGCAGCCGGCGGCCTCGGCGCCCGCATATCCCGCGGACGCCATCGATCATGAGGAGCAGGCGCTTCGAGAGGTGGTGCTGGCAGTCGTCGCCGAGGAGGCCTTGTCGACGTACCTCCGTGCGGGGACCCCGCGGGTGGTTCGAGCGGCCCTCCGACCGGCCCTCGCCGCGTTCGCAGCGGACCCCGCCGTGGCGAAGCACACGGGCCTCGGTGACCTCCAGGTTGAGGTCCAGCAGGTCCTCGACCGGTCCGTGTCGGACCCCGCGCTCTCGCCGGCGGCCAGGGCGCCTGAGGCCCCTCCGGGCAGCCCGATCGGCTCCGGGCAGGGGGCCTGGTGCTCCATGCGCTGAGGGTCGAGTACGCAAGGCGAACAGCACACGGAGGCCCGGCGCGGCTACGATCCCCGCGTCCCGGAGGGACCCTCCCATGAAGCTAATCGCATCTGCATTGATCCTCGGCGCCTCCCTGGCGCTTCCCGCGAGCGACGTCGAAGAGACGGATCTTGACCGCGCGCTCGAGACCATCACGGCGGATGAGATCCGCTCGGACCTGTACTTCATCGCCTCCGACGCGATGAAGGGGCGCGACTCCCCGTCACCCCAGCTCAAGATCGCCGCGCGCTACATCCGCGCGCGGCTGATGCGCCTGGGCTTCCAGCCGGGCGCGCAGGACGAGTCCTACCTGTACGACTGGACCTATCCCCAGAGCGGGATGGACATGGAGAAGACCTCCCTCGCCATCGAGGGCAAGGACGGCTCGCAGCTGAGCCTTGCGCTGGGGGATGGATACTTCATGCCGCAGTCAGCGCTCGGGATGCGAGAGGTGACCGGCGACGCGATCTGGGCCGCCGATCTGAACTCCAAGTCACTCGACAAGCTCAAGGCTCGCGGTAAGTGGGTCGTCGGGACGAACTCTCGCGGCCTCTCCATCAAGCGCCGTCGCGCCCTCGAGGAGGGTGGCGCGCTGGGCGTGATCGTCCTCCCGGACGAGCGCAAGATGAAGAAGACGGTGGCGGAGACCTTCGGCCGCACCCTGGCCAACGTCAAGGCGCCGCGCCTCTCGCGCAACGCCTCCACCCGTGAGGGCTTCCCGGTCCTTCACTTGAGCGAGGACACCGCCAAGGCCGTGCTCGGGATGATGCCCAAGAGCCGCAAGCTCGGCAGCAAGCTGTCTCTCGAGATCACCGAGAGCTGCGGCTACGGCCGGCTCGAGGACGCGGAGCTCGAGAACGTCGTCGGGATCTGGCCCGGCTCGGACCCCAAGCTCAAAGACGAGCTGATCATCATCTCGGCCCACTATGACCACGTGGGGTACCGCGCCAACGGCGATATCTACAACGGCGCCGACGACAACGGCTCGGGGACCTGCGGCCTGCTCGCGATCGCCGAGGCGCTCAAGGAGTACGGCCCCATGCGTCGCTCGGTGATGCTGACCTGGGTCTCGGCCGAGGAGAAGGGGCTGCTCGGGTCCGAGGCGTGGACCAAGGACCCCTACCTCCCCGGGGGCCTGAAGCCGCTGTGCAACATCAACATCGACATGATCGGCCGGAACGCCCCGGACGAGTTCATGATCACGCCCACCAGCAAGCACGAGGCCTACAGCGCCCTGACCAAGGTGGCTGAGGCCAACATGAAGAAGGAGGGCTTCAAGAAGGTGCGCTCCGCGGACTCCTACTGGGAGCGATCCGACCACGCCAACTTCGAGAAGCACCTCGACATCCCGGTGGCCTTCCTCTTCTGCGACGTCCACGAGGACTATCACAAGGCGACGGACACCCCGGACAAGATTGACTACGACAAGGTCCGGCGGATCTGCCGCCTGGTGATGCGCATGCTCGAGGCGCTCCAGATCGACAAGCCGAAGTTCTGATCGCCCGCGCCCTTGCGGCGCGCGGACGTTCAATGCACCAAGTAGACGGCCCGGGCTCCTGTCGGAGCCCGGGCCGCCTTGCGGTGATGGGGGGGTGCGGATGCCCGTGGGGCGATCAGAAGGCCTCGTCGAAGGCGACGTCGCCCGTGACGGAGACCTGGTAGGCGCTGACGCGCCGCTCGAAGAAGTTCGAGAGCTCCTGGACGTCCTGGAGGTCCATGAAGCTGAAGGGATTCTTGGAGCCGAAGTAGGCGGGCATCCCGAGGTTCTGCAGACGCTGGTCCGCGACGAACTCAAGGTACTTGCGCATGTCCGACTGGGAGAGGCCGGCGACGCCGCCGGAGAGGAGGTCCTCGGCGAACTGCATCTCGCACTCCACCGCCTCCTTCAGCATCTCGATCACCTGGGCCTGGAGATCCTCGTCGAAGAGCGTCGGGTCCTCCTTGCGGACCGTGTTGACCACCTCGAAGGCGAACGCCATGTGGCAGCTCTCGTCGCGGAACACCCAGTTGGTGCCCGAGGCGAGGCCGTTGAGCAGACCCTTGCTCCTCAGGAAGTACACGTAGGCGAAGGCGGCGAAGAAGAACAGGCCTTCGATGCAGCAGGCGAAGCACATGAGGTTCAGCAGGAACTTCTGCTTGTCCTCACGGGTCTCGCAGGCCTCCAGCGTGTCCACCGAGTCCATGTACTTGAAGCAGAACTCGGCCTTGCGCTGGATCGACGGGATGTTCTGGATGGCCGCGAAGGCCTCCTCACGCTCCTTGATGTCGGGGATGTAGGTGTCCAGCAGCGTGAGATAGAACTGCACGTGCAGCGCCTCCTCGTAGAGCTGCCGCGACAGGTACATCCGCGCCTCGGGGGCGTTGATGTGCTTGTAGAGGCTGAGCACAAGGTTGTTGGAGACGATGGAGTCGCCGGTCGCGAAGAAGGCCACGAGGCGGTTCACGAGGTGCCGCTCGGCGGGGTCCAGCCGCTTCTGCAGGTCCACCGTGTCCGTGGAGAAGTCCACCTCTTCCACGGTCCAGGTGTTCTTGATGGCGTCTCGGTACATCTCGAAGAAGACCGGGTACTTCATCGGCCGGAGGGTGAGGTCGAATCCGGGGTCGAGGATCATGAGCGGTGCAGGGGCGGTTGGGGTTGTGCGGTTCGGTTGGTCGGGGGGGGCCGCCGGCGCGAGGCGCCGGCGGCGAGAGCTCACGTGCAGGCCTCGCAGGACTCCGGGTTCTCCAGCGAGCACGCCACGGCGTCTGCGTCAGAGATGGCCGCGGTGTTGGAGGCCTGGGTCTGGCGGATGCGGGTCGCCGGGCGTGAGCGGAGGTAGTAGGTGGTCTTCAGCCCTTGCTTCCAGGCGTACAGGTACATGGAGGACAGCTTCCCGATGGTGGGAGAGGCCATGAAGAGGTTCAGGGACTGGCTCTGATCGATGAACGGGCCGCGCGCGGCGCCGAGGTCGACCAGGGCCTTCTGGGGCAGCTCCCACGCGGTGCGGTAGAGCTCCCGGAGCTCTGTCGGGAGCGAGTCGATGCCCTGGATGGATCCCTCCGCCTGCTTGATCTGCTGGCGCATGGACTCGTTCCACAGGCCGCGCTCCTTCAGGTCGGAGACCAGGTAGTTGTTGATCTGCATGAAGTCCCCGGAGAGGGTCTCACGCTTGAACAGGTTGGAGACCTGGGGCTCGATGCACTCGTAGCAGCCGGCGATACTCGCGATGGTTGCCGTGGGGGCGATCGCAATGATGAGGCTGTTGCGCAGGCCGGTCTTGGCGATCTGCGCCTTCACCTCGGCCCACTCCTCGGTGAGCGTCGGCTTCACGTCCCAGAGGTCGAACTGGAGCTTGCCGTCGGCGGCCCAGGTGTCGTCGAAGGCCTCGTGGGCTCCGACCTCCTCAGCGAGCTGGGCGGAGGTACGGACGGCGTGCAGGTAAACGTGCTCCTGAATCCGAGCCGTCAGCTCGAGAGCCTCGGGGGAGTCGAAGTTCAGGCGCATCTTGAACAGGACGTCCTGCAGCCCCATGCATCCGAGCCCGACCGGTCGCCAGCGGCTGTTCGAAGCGGAGGCCTCGTCGGTGGGATAGAAGTTGATGTCGATGACGCGGTCGAGGTACTTGACCGCGGTCTGAACCACCTCGCTGAGGGCATCGAAGTCGAAGCTCGTGGCGCCCTCGTCGTCCGTCGCCACGAACTTGCCGAGGTTGACCGAGCCGAGGTTGCAGACCGCCGTCTCGTCCTTGGAGGTGATCTCGAGGATCTCCGTGCACAGGTTGGAGAGGTGGACGATGTTGCCCGCCACCTTGGCCTGGTTGCAGGTCCGGTTGCTCGTGTCCTTGAAGGTCATCCAACCGTTCCCGGTCTGCGCCAGGGTGCGCATCATCCTCGAGTAGAGGTCTCGCGCCTTGACCTGGCGCTCGAACTCGCCCTTCTTCTCGGCGTCGAGGTAGATGCGCTCGAACTCCTCGCCGTGCGTGTCGCACAGGAGCGGGTGGCGCTTGGGGTCGAAGAGCGACCACATCTCGTCGCTCTCCACGCGGCGCATGAAGAGGTCAGACACCCAGTTCGCAAGGTTCAGGTTGTGGGTGCGGCGGGCCTCGTCACCCGTGTTGTCGCGCAGCTCAAGGAACTCCTCGATGTCAGCGTGCCAGGTCTCGAGGTACACGCATGCCGCGCCCTTGCGGCGGCCGCCCTGGTTGACGGCGGCCACGGAGCTGTCGAGGGTCTTGAGCCACGGGACGATCCCGTTGCTCTCACCGTTGGTGCCGCAGATCAGGGAGCCACGGGAGCGAACGCGGTGGTAGGCAACGCCGATGCCACCCGCAAACTTCGAGAGCCGCGCGATGTCCTGGTAGCGGTCATAGATCGACTCGAGGTCGTCCTGCGGCGAGTCGAGCAGGTAGCAAGACGAGAGCTGCTGGTGCAGCGTTCCCGAGTTGAAGAGCGTGGGGGAGCTGGGGAGGTACCGCAGCGACGAGATGAGCCGGTAGAAGTCCCGGGCCTCGCTCGGTGACTGCGCCAGCCCGCAGGCGACGCGCATGAAGAAGTACTGCGGCGTCTCGAGCACGTGGCGGCTGCTCGGGTGCTTCAACAGGTACCGGTCATAGACCGTCCGGAGTCCGAAGTACTCGAAGAGGTTGCCGCGCTCGGCCTCGATCGTGTCATTGAGCTTGCGGGCGTTCGCCGCGACGAACTCTGCGGTTTGCTCGTTGATGATCCCCAGCTCGTGGCCGAGCCGGATGGACTGGCTGAAGGAGTAGATCTCCTGGTTCTGGACCTCCTTGTCGATGTACGTGCCGAGCAGGCGGGCAGCCAGGCGGCTGTACGTCGGCTCCTCGGCGGTGAGGGAGGCCGCGGTCTGGATCGAGAGTCGGTCCAATTCCGAGGTGGTGGCGCCGTCGTATAGCCCGCTGATGGTGCGGGTTGCGATGCGCATGGGGTCGACGTCCGCGAGCCCCTCGGCGCAGCGGCTGACGGCCCGGACGATCTTGTTCAGGTCTACGGGTTCGAGGCTGCCGTCGCGCTTGCTGACCTGCATGCCCGGGGCTTCAGCCCCGGATGAGGCGTTGGCCGGCGGGTTGCCGCTGCTTGCGGCAGCGGTGGACTCGGGGAGGGCGACAGTGGCGGCGTTTGATTCGTCGGCGTGGGTGCGATCCATGCTTTCGAGCTGGGGGGAGAGGGTCTCTGGAAAGGCGGTTGGCGCTTGGGGGGAAGGGACCCCAGCGGGCGGACGGGTCGGGGGCTCGGTGGGCGGAGTCCCCCCTTGGGGGCCCGCGCCGGGTCCGCGACCCGTCAGGTCGCTCTGCAGTCGGCTTCGCGCGCTGGAGCCGTTCGCAGGGCCGGAGGTTTCGGACGCCGGTTCCCTCGGGATGGCGGCGTCTTCGAAGCTCGATCCGGCCGGGAGGTCGGGGCTAGCTTGAGCCCCTCGACCTGCCTGCTGACCCTGGACAGAGCCGAACCCCGTGGGGTCGGATGGAACAGGGCCGCCGGAAGCCGGGTAGGGGGATCGGTCGGCCGGGGGAGTCCCCGAGCCGGGCAGATTGGGCTGCCTCGTCCCCCCTGAGGGTTCTATCGGTGTGACGTCGGACATGTCCACCTCTTCGGTCGCCTGACCACAACATCTTGTGGTCATTCGGCAGGAAGAGCGGATGGGCAAGCGTCATGACCCCAGTATATGGGCCGCCCCAGGCTGGTGCACCCCAAATATTGTGGTCCGTCCTGACGCCACAAATAGGCCGCTGACAGCGACTTGAGGACCACCTGAGGGCGATGGTCGCAGGTCTCGGTGACAGATTCGTGGGCGCCTAATTCCCGGACATATTCTCCCCGTGCTCGGGCTGTTCTGCCGGGGAGTTTCGTCCAGGTCGAGCCGGGGCGAGGGATCGAAGACGATCGACCGCCCCCCCCAGGATCAGAGACGCAGAGGATCAGAGACGCAGGGGCTCAGAGGCTCAGAGGCTCAGAGGCTCAGGGACGGGCGGGAGCGCTGGGACGTAGGGGCCCCGGCGGAGACGAGGCCCCCGCGGGGTGGGAGCGGGCCTGGGGCCCGCCCCCGACCTTCACCTCCCGCCGAGGATGCGCCCGTACCGATAGTAGGCTTCCAGGCACAGCGCCATCGTGGCCGTCGAATAGACGCGGCCGCCGGGCTCGCCCCAGGGCCCGATCGGGTCCCAGGAGCCCCGCGCTGCGCCGTCCCTGCGCTGGGAGTCGATGACCGCGGGCTCCAGGGCCTTGCGCCAGCGCCGCCAGTGCTCGCCTCCCATCTGATACATGGCGTAGGAGCCGTAGTACCAGTGGTACATGTCGCAGCCGAGGCCCTCGGGGTCCCAACGGGGGGGGGCGCCGAGGATCAGGTCGGCGTGCTGCTCCATCACGGGCATCTCGTCCGGGTCCTGGCCGAGGAAGAAGCGACACAGCAGGGCCACGGAGGTCAGGGCCTCGCCCTTCTCCACGGGATACTCGTCGTTCATCCCCCTCACGCGAGAGCTCGCCGAGCCGGTCTCCCGGTAGCCGACTCGCCCGGTCCCCGGGTCGGTCATCTCATCGAACCACTGCGCTGCGGCAGTGAAGGCCTCGCGGTCCACTCGGAGGCCGGCGTCGGCGGCCGACTTCATGGCCAGGACCATCCATCCCGTGACGGAGGTGTCGTTCGTACCGTCCGGTGGGACCGAGTAGCCCCACACTCCGTAGGGGTTGCGCGCCCGGCTGACGTAGTTCAATGCCCGCTGCACCTTGGTCTTCAGCACCGTCGACTTGTCCAGGTAGTACGTCTCGCACATGGCCAGGGTCGCGATCGCGTGGTCGTAGAGGAAGGCGTGTCCGATCTCCTCGCCGAAGAGCCCTGACTCGCGATCCTGCTGGCGGACGAGCCACTTGATGCCGCGTCGGACGACCTCCTTGTGGGTGCCGCGGGTCATGGTGTGCCCGTTCCCAAGGAACGCCAGCAGGGCGAGGCCGGTGACGCCGATGTCGTGGGTCGCGTATCCCGCTCCGTCGGTCCGGTCTCCAGCGGGGTCGTGCTTCATGAACCCCTCTGCATCCCACCCGCCGTCAACGTCCTGGTGAGCCGCGAGCCAGTCGAGGGCGAGGGTGACGCAGCGGGCGCCGGGCGCACGGCCGGGTCCTCCGGCGCCGTTGCCAAACCGGCCAGCGCTCCCTGGAGGCGCGCCGGGCCCGATTCCGACGATCGCGGTCGGGTTGACGCTGTCGAAGGGGGAGACGCTGTCGAGGGTGGGGTCGCCATCGGGAGTCGTGGAGTTCTCTTCGGTGAACAGCTCACTCTCCACGGGCTGATCAATCTCAACCTCGGGGACCACCTCGGTCAGCGGCTCGGGCTCGATCTCCTCAACCGGCTCGTCTGGCTCGAGGATCTCTGGCTCGGGAACGGCCTCAACATGAGTCGAGATGATCTGCTCCTCAGGTCGCTCGAAGATGGACCACGGGATCGCGGCCAGGATCAAGAGCGCCAAGAGGTGGAGGGCTCCCGAGATCACGACCCAGGGGGCGCTCTCCATCCACTGGTAGAGCGCATCGCTGAAGGACTCCTGCTCACAGGTCGTGTTGCGGTAGGCGGGGGCTGGGCTTGTTTCGGTCGTCAACTTTGATCTCCTCGCCGCTCGGGCGATCACGTGGTTGCCACCGGGAACGGGGCTCGAGGAGGCCGGTTCACGCCCAAAAGAAGGTCGTGTTTGACTGAACCGGAGGAGGGAGGCGCGGTGGGGGCGCGCCTCCTCGGAGTCCAAAGCAGAACGCCCGCGCGGTCCGAAGACCGCGCGGGCGTTCAAGCTCGCGGGAGCGTCCCGCTCGCGATCAGCGAGCGCCGAGGACGCGCGCGTAGCGGTAGTAGGCCTCGAGGCAGAGCACCATGGTGGCCGTCGAGTACACGCGGCCGCCGGCGTAGCCCCAGGGGCCGTTCGGGTCCCAGGAGCCCTTGGAGGAGCCGTCCTTGCGCTGGGATCGGAGGACCGCGGTCTCAAGCGCCTTCTTCCACGCCTTCCAGTACTTGCCGCCCATCTGGAACATGGCGTACGAGCCGTAGTACCAGTAGTACATGTCGTTCGTGAAGCCGTCCTTGCCGTCCCACTCGGGGAGGTCGCGGAGCAGCAGCTCGGCGTGGTCCTTCATGACCGGGTTGTCATCCGGGTTCTGACCCAGGAAGAAGCGGCAGAGCAGGGCGACGGCCGTCAGCGCCTCGCCGTTCTCGGCGGGGTACTGGTCGTTCATTCCCGTCACGCGAGAGCTCGGGCTGCCGGCCCCGGCGTCCGCCGTGTAACCCACCCGTCCCGTGCCCGGGTCGGTCATCTCGTCGAACCAGTTGATCGCGTCGTTGTAAGCCTGGCGATCGATCTTCAGCTTGCCTTCCTCGGCGGACTTCATGGCGAAGACCATCCAGCCGGTGACCGAGGTGTCGTTGTCTCCGTTGGGCGGGACGTCGTAACGCCACACCCCGTACGGGTTCCGCGCGCGGCTGATGAAGGCCATGGCCTTCTGGGCCTTGGTCTTCAGCAGGATCGACTTGTCCAGGTAGAAGGTCTCGCACATGGCGAGCGTCGCGATCGAGTGGTCGTAGAGGAAGTGCTTGCCGATCCCGTCGCCGAACAGGCCGCTCTCCCTGTCTTGCTCCTGAACGAGCCACTTGATGCCGCGCTTCACCACGTCCTTGTAGGTGCCGCGGGTCATGGTGTGGCCATCCCCGAGGAACGCCAGCAGCGCGAGGCCGGTGGCTCCGATGTCGTGGATCTCGTCTCCGCCGCCGTCGCACTTGTCCCCGGGGGGGTCGTGCTTCATGAACTCGGCGCAGTCCCACTTGCCGTCCTTGTCCTGGTGCTTCTTCAGCCACTCGAGGCCGTCCTTGATGGCCTGCTCGGTGCCCTTGCCGCCGCCGGCGCGCAGGTTTCGCTTGCCGCCGAAGCGTCCACCGTACTTGCCACCGGCGCCCCCGCCGATGCCGAGCAGTGAGTTGCTGTTGTTCTTGTCGAACGGCGAGTCCGAGTCCATCGTCGGGTCGCCTTCGGACTGCTCGAACTCCTCGTTCGTGTCGGTCTCGTTGTGGTCGGAGACCTCGAAGTCCTCGATGATCGGCTCCTCTTCCGTCTCCTCCTCGATCTCCTCCTCGGGCTCCTCAGGCTCCTCGATCTCCGGCTCGGGCGCCTGCTCGATCGATGCCTGAACGTTCTGATCGGGGGTCGAGTCGAAGATGCTCCACGGGATGTTCGCAACGATCAGGAACGCCACGCCGTGAAGGCCGCCCGAGAGCAGGAGCCAGGGCCCGCTCTTCATCCATTCGTAGAGCTGGTCGTTGAACGTCTCCTCTTCCTCCCAGGGCTTGGGCATGGAGGATTCAATCTGGATGTCCTTGTAGTCGTTGCTCATGGCGTTGACGTCGCCGGGCTGGCTGATCGGCCAGAGGGCTTCCCGGGGAGGTTTCCTGGGGGGGCATCCTGGTGGAGCCACCCGTTTGGTGGGAGCGGTCAGTCGGGGGGCCGCTGACCGGTGGAGGAGGGTTATAGGGCGTCCGGGCGGCGCGGGCCGCCCTGACAGCCACTCAACGCGGTGCGCCGAGCGGGGTTCAGAGGTTATCCAGCGATTCTCGGTTCGGCTACCGCTGTCGGGGATGGAACCCTGCTGGTCGGCCGATCGGAGACGGCCCGGAGCGGTCCGGGACGCCTCAGCGCGGTCCGCCCGTCCGGATGAGCAGGTCCTTCAGCTGCCGATCGGAGACGCGGGTCGTTCGAGCCAGCTCGCTCACCCCTCTCCTGACATTCAGGTCCCGGTTCTCTTCGAGCAGGGCCTGCCGAAGCGTCGACTGGAGCTCCAGGTCACCGAACGGGGTGGCCTCAGTGGCCTCGGCCCGGCCCTCGAGCCGGTACAGAGCGAAGTAGACCTCCCCCTGGGCACCCATGTAGCCCAGCACGGGTGAGAGGTCGCCCGGGGCCGCGCTGGCCAGGAATTCGGCGCTCGAAGGCCCGGGGTGAAGGTCCCCGAGCATTCTGGCGGCCTGCAGCTGGGTGATGTCGAGGCGGCTAAGGTCCCCCTTCAGGCCCTCGGGGGCGTACTGGTTGACCAGGTCGTCAAAGGTGGCCGTATTGTTGAGGAGGGCCAAGCGGCAGGCCTCCGCCAGCTCCAGGGCTCTTTGTTCGCTGCGCTCCTGCTGGCTGCTGATCACGAGGCGCCGCATGGAGACCATGGCCGGCTGGCGCCCGATCTCTTCAGCGTCTCGGGCGTTCGGCCGGGCCAAGAGCTCCCTGTAGCGACGGTAGAGGGAAGCCGGGCGAACGTAGCTGTCGACGTAGACGCGGCCTGTGGCACCTGCGGACCTGCCGGTGACCGCGTCGGTCCAGAGCTGACCGAGCAGCCTCCTCCGCAGTACTTGGCGGAAGCTGTCCGCATCAGCGCCGCTCCTCGACAGGACGTCGGAGAATGCCACGGGGCCCCCTCTGGAGGCGACTTGCCTCGAGAACTCACTCGCCAGGGCGCGCTGGATCAGCTCGGGATCGAAGCCTTGGTTCTGACCACCTTGGACCTTCAACTCCTCCGTCGTCAGCGCGACGGCTCCCTCCATGACCTGCCGCCCCAAGAGCTCCTCGGGGCTGAGGTTGGAGGCGGGGGATAGCGCTGGGTCCTCGAGCCCCTGCATCGCCCGCCGGATGTCCTGCTGGGTGAGAATCTCGTCCCCGACCACGGCGAAGTGCCAGTCAGAGTAGGTCTGGCGCAGCTCCAGCTCCAACGGAGTCCGGGGCGACCAGGGCTCCTCGCCTTGGATGTCCGTCTCTGCCCGGGCTATCCCAGCCGCGGGCGCCTCAGGGGTGGGTGCCCCTGCGCCGGAATTCGAAGCGCCGGGGCTCGCTGCTCGCTCCTGAGCGGGGGCCGCGGAGAGCAGGCCACTTCCAAGAGAGGCGAGAGCAGCAGCCACGAGGGCGTGGTGGGCGATTCGGAGCGGGCGCATGCCCGGATCTTGTGGGCAGCGGGGGGTGAGATCAACCGGTGGACGACTGAACAAGCTTCTCGAGCCAACGGACGGCCTTCTCGGGGTGGTCGGCGAGGTGTCCGGGGAGCACGACATGGGCCACCCCCGGCTTGATTCGCCGCACATCGAGCTGGCGTCCGCCCAGGCGCTGGCCGGCGAAGAGGTGCTCGAATGCCACAGCGTCGGAGTACTGGATCACGTAGCGGTCCCCGTGCCAGGCCACGTGCTTGACGCGGGCATGGTCCAGGGGGAGCTTCAGCTCGAAGAGCCGCAGCAGCTCCTTGGCCTCCGCCGGCGGGCGACCGTAGCGATCCCGAAGCCCCTGGAAGGACTGCTGGAGGATCTCGGCGTCCGGGCTCTGGGAGAGGGCTCGGAGGGCGTCGAGGCGCTCGTCAGCCTTCTCGATCCAGGTCTCAGGAAGGAAGGCCCGAAGACCCACCTCGAGCTCGCAGCCGGCCTCGGTCTCCTCGAAGCGCGGGCGCTCACGATCGGTGGTCTCGCCCGCGGCGAGCCGCTCCACCGTCAGCTTCAGCAGCCGGCAGTACATGTCGTATCCCACCGCGGCGATGTGCCCTGACTGCTGGGGGCCGAGGATGTTGCCCGCTCCGCGGAGCTCGAGGTCCTTGACCGAGATCCCGAACCCGGCTCCCAGGTGGTTCATCTCCTCGAGGGCCTTCAGCCGCTCGCGCGCGTGCTGCTTGAGGGGCTTGTGCTTCTCGACCAGCAGGTGGCAGTGGGCCTTGACGGATCCACGCCCCACCCGGCCTCGGAGCTGGTGGAGCTCGGAGAGCCCAAAGTGGTCGGCGTCGTCGATGAAGATCGTGTTCGCCGTCGGGACGTCCACACCGTTCTCGATGATCGTGGTGGCCACGAGCACGTCG